>OBXM01000201.1_pt1 | contig 78092 bp, 83 predicted proteins | sample 1538141 | NCBI WGS metagenome assembly OBXM01 (sample SAMEA2580153, study PRJEB22360) | human gut metagenome | biome: human gut; feature: human-associated habitat; material: faeces | place: Denmark | collected 2008/2010 | reverse complement strand
CAGCTAAATTCGGATTTAGCAAGTAGAATAAATGATACTGGCTGGATAAACGCACCATTAGCAACAGGAATATATAATTTATCAAATTCTGCACAGCCATTAAGATATAGGCGTAAAAATGGAATAGTTTATATTACAGGAGTTGTCAAGGTTGCAGGTAAAAATGCAGATGTCCAAAAAACAATTACTACCTTGCCAGCAGGGTTTCGAATAACAAGCGGATCATATTACTATTTTATAAATGGTGCTACTGGAGCCACTATGAGTCGTTTTATCTTATCCAGTTCAGGCACGATCACATTGGAGTGGGTAAGGAGATTACAAGATGGTAGTACTTTGTCTGGAGATATAGCATGGATAGGAATTAATATTTCCTATCCAATTTAAAAATAGCAAAAAATTTAGGGTATTGCCTTTAAAGTTTATAAATCTACAAAACTATTGTTTACTTAGTTTAAAAATCATAATCCCAGAATATATTCTTGGAATGTCACTGTAATAACATGTTGCTGTGTATTATTATTAAAAAATTGTTTACAAAAGGTGACAGGTCTAAATAATTTATAACCCTTTAGCTCTATATTTTATCTAGAGTAGTATTTTCTAATAAGTTCTAACCCAATAATATACTGTGAGATACGGTTGTAAATTACCACCATTTCCATTGCCAGAAGTAGTGGTATTTCCACTATAAGAGTGACTATGTGAAGCATCCATATATATTTGTCCGCCTGTTATCCAGTTGTTTGATCCACCTGTATTACCACCCCATTCTGTACGAGAAAAGACTCCATTTGCATCTTTCCCTGGCTGCAATAGTGCATGGAAATTACCGGTGATATTTGTTCGAGAAGTTGTTCCGCTTAAATAATGGTTATGAGATTGTAATTCTTTATGTCCACCAGACTTATTTACTGTGTTGAAAGAAGAATCATTTTCATCAACTCCAACTAAAGTACAGCCATTTGCGAACCGTTCCCAAGTTCCTTGTAAAAATTCATTTGGATTAAACCCATTTGAAAATGCCAATACAATACCCACGGGATATAAATCCGAATTTAGCTGTGTAACCTGACTCTTAACTTCATTTACAGCTCCTACCAGATTCTGTTTTTCACCTGTCGTTAAATTTTGTAAGCTTCCCACTGCATTATCCAGCTTATTTAAAACTGCCGCCTGCTCTTTTGTCATTAAACCATTCAGTTCTGAGGTTGCATTTGGAATCGAATTAGAACTAATTGCAACCCAGTCTGTCCCATTAAATCTATATGTATAGTCTGTATCCTTGACATTTACTGTCCATCCATCCTGAGGTTTCGAATACATTTCCAGAATATCAGTGTATGTATCTACCGCTTCTTTCCAATCTATATTTGTCTCAAATGCTGAAAACTTATTGTCAATCTCTGCCTTTGTATATTTATCACTAAATATATTTTTTTCTTCCAGAGTTACATGTATATCAACATTATTTGCATGCTCTTGAAATGTCCTCATTGAAGTTAATCCTGCTGGAGTAATACTTAACTCAAATGGATTCTCTTCTGAATTTTTAAAATGGAAATTCCATACAATCGAGTAGCCCGGACTCTCCTGTTCTGTGGGGATATCTTTTCCCTTTGCTGCCTGAGCAATACAGTACAAAATTTCTCCTTCGTCAGGGTCTTCTGCATAAAATCCTACCTGCCACAACTCATAACTCTCCGTCAAACCAATATTATCAAGCAATACTGGAATAATGATATTATCATCTGCAATTGTAGCCGGCTGTATTGTTAACTCTTGTACGGGGTTGGCAACCTCTGTTTGCTGTCTGAGATACATTGCAGAAACCTTTCCCGCACCTGTCTTTACTTTTGTAATTTTTAATGTTTCTCCATTTATCAATTTATTTTGTAAATCTGCACCTTTTTCTGTCAAAGACGCATTTTCCCATATATCCATTACTTCACCTCTGCTTTAAATCTTTTTAATGACCGATCACTGCCTTCCATTGAAGCCATGTGCCGATGTTGTCTCTTTATAACACTTCTACTTTATAAAATTCATGTTCCGAAATACACATTCCATAGTAAATGTTTACTACTGCCTCAATGACTTCTGAAACTTTCAGCTCATAAATAAGATGTGCCGGTTTCACTCTGTCAAGAAATGATTTTGCAGGTTTCAAATCCTGTACATATCCTCTCACAAGAACACTAAACTGGTTCTCCCCCGTGTTCTCTTTCACCTCAACTTTATGTCCCAGCATTGAAGTGAGAACGTCCTCAATCCTTTTTGGATTATTAAATCTCCGACCCATTTTTTCCAGAAGATTTCTCCTTCGATCTTCTTCTGTGGCATCTAAATCAGGAACAATTCCATATTGTTTTTCCCAATAATCCAGAGACCATAAATCCGCAGTCTTAACTGAAAGCTGATTCCTAAAAGTATCAGGGAATCCATCTAACTCATCTAATACACATCCGATACAGTTAAATAAATGCAGTGCACTGTAAGCTTCTCCATAAACCGGACTTACAAAATCCATAATTTTTTGTGCTTCCGGGCTGGTCAGTATTTTATCCATTAATTCCGTTTTATTGTACATACGAGACCCTCCCCTAATTACTGCTTTCAGCCATGCTCAAAGTAACGGCTGCCTCAGGAATAACATTTGGATCTACTGCAATATTATCTGTCTTTCCTTCCGCATCTCCGTCTTTACTGATTACAAGACCAGAATAATCATAGACGCCCTCTGTATCACCCAATATATTAGAAATTTGAGTGTACCTGATCTTTCCTTCATTTACTGTCGCTTTAAGATAATTATTCACAGACTTTCTAAATATATCTGTTACGGATGTGAGTTCCGCCCCCGGTTTCAGTTCAACGACTGCGTTAATATTGATGATTAAATTATCCGGAGTAACTACTTCCACTTTGGCATTGACCGGCGCCAGACGGTTTTCCGGATTGTCCGGACTCATAATGTAATTGGTCACTTTATCTTTTAATTCCTGTATATTTAATTCATCATTTGCAGGCGTAATAACAATCTTTACTTTTCCGCTGTTGTCTTCAGGACTGAAAACAATTGCAGTATCCACACCTTCTACTGACAAGGCCCAGCGTTTATAATCACTGACATTTCCAACAAAAGAATCTCCCTGAGACTGGTCATATTCCATAATTCTTTCTCTCAGGCTTTCATCGTCTTCCTCTTCTGCTCCTCCGATGATCGGTTCAGGGTTTGTAACCTCTGCAATTCCTTCGATGATATCTTCTTCCAAATTCACTGTATTTTTGGCGCTATTTCCGTTTAATCCAGCCTCTGTACATTGAATCTTTACATCGACACCATCTTCTACAGTTATTGTTACTTCTTCCAGCGTTTCATATTCTTTCTCAGGTTCATCATTGATGCTCTCCGTAGTAAAAATACTTCCCTCTGGGATTACAGTACCTAAAGTTCCTGTAATATGTAAAATTCCGGCAGCATTTATAGCCTCTTTCCGCTGAAGTCCCCTTGTCTCTGCGTGATAATCAAGAAAAGCACCTTCTGCATATCTTGGCCAGATTAGCTTCAGTGCTTCTACTAATTCAAATTCCTTCATTCTGGAAACTTCTATAGCGGTTGGTTTTGTAAGATCGTAAACATATCCACCTTCTGATTTATCAATATCATCCGGAAGATAATCCAGCATCTTTTTATGTATTTCTTCTTCACTGGAATTATCTAGAAATGACGGAACTACAAAATCATCCTCATCTAATTCTTCCTCATCTATCGTCTCTAAAAGTTCTTCGTCCATCTGTATCCTCCTTCCTACCTCTCAATCGTTGTATTTAGTTCAATCTCATTTGAATCAATTCCGAGTACATTGCAGGTAACTTCCAGCGAATCGGCATTCTTCCATTGAAATGTTACTGATTTTACCATATCCGTCCTCTGATATGGATCTGCTTCCAAAGCTTCTGTAATCTCGTTTTCTAAAATACTTTCTGCCTCTTTTCGAGACTCTGCCTGAAAAACACTCTCGATATCTATTCCAATATCATCACTGTAAGCCTGACAAACATATCGTTTCGTTTTCAGTACTTTCATACACCACTGAATCCATGCATCCACTCCGTCGGCTTCTACCAGTTTTTTTGTTCCGTCTCTTTTGAAGTCACCCAAGTTTTCGTCAAAGTAAATACTTTTTTTATATCCAATCGCTTCTTCATCCTGTCCGTCATCTATTTCATCCAGTTCTAATTCTTCCTCTTCAAAATCTTCCGGAAAAAGATTATCCATTTTATCACCTCTTATTCTTTTACTTTGGAAATTTTCCCAATCACTACCGGTGTTTCATCTGCCCAGAGGACAACCACTCTGTCTTTATCCTTTAATATATTTTTCTGCCCTCCTGCTGCCTCAGCAGTATCAAAACTGCAGACAACGTACTCATCTTTTCCCATAACATCTTTAGGAAAACTGTCAAGTATTAGCCCCTTAGCTGTTATAGTTCCAAGTTCTGCTGTCGGCGAGTAGCCGAAATCTTTAACTTTCCCCATTCTTTTCTGCAGGATTGCAGCCAGTCTGACACTTCCTTTTGCAGCCATTATTTTTCTACCTCCAATTTCATTTTTCCATTCAGGCAATCATGCTCAACACCAACAACAATATAGTATCCCTCCAGGGCCCCCGCATTGCTCTTAATTTTATGTCCTTTTCTGATATAAGGATTATTGACTGCTTCTAAAGTCCGCTCATATTTGGGCTTCCCATGTTCCTTCAGGATTTCTTTTGCTTCTTTCTTCGCATGTACTGCTTTTTTATCGTCTGAATCCCTCATAATAATTTCTTGTAAAGTACCATACTTTTTGGTATCGCCTTTCACAACTGTTACTTTCTTAGGCGGCTGTTCCTTTGTCGACTGAGACTCCTGTTCTCTGTAAATAGCAACCTTCGTGATAACGCCATCCATAGTAACTTTCGTGTTTTCCGTAAGGGCTGACTCTTTGCTGTTAATTGTATAAATCTTAGAATTGGTCCCCCGTTTTTTAACTGTCAGAGCCCCTTTTTCAAAAGAGATCACATATTTTGTGCCGGTTTTCTTTTTCACTTCATTCAACACCGCAATAATCGCATCTGATACATTTACATCTCGTATGATCGTGCGTTTATGTTTGATGTTTTTATACTGAAAATTCAGTTTCACTCCCCATCGTTTACAGATTGTCTGGAGAATACTTTTCGTACTCTTCCCTTTTGCAAAGAAGAAGTTATCTTTCGTATTCTGAAGATATATCAGCCTGTCATATGCAGTCAGTGTCAAATCTTTTGTTACATCACTGGTGTAATCTTTTTCCCAGATTATTCCATGAAAAATTTCCTTATATTTTTTTCCTGTCTTACAGTATAAAACCAGGCTGTCTCTGACTGTAATATTGTTATACAAATACTTCTTTTTATCTTTAATATTTGGGATTGTGATTGTAACTCCCTGAGCCAGATCATCCTGATTTTGTGTTACTGTAAGTTCTGTCAAAATATTGGTGACATTATATGCAGCCTTTTTTGTTTTGATGGTACATTTGTAAATAGGATTCTGAAGTGTTCCGTCCATAATTCTTTCCTCCTAACTAACCATCTTGGTTAAAGTATCAATTCCTGCGATTCCATCAGCACTTAAATTATGTTTTCTCTGATATTTCTTAATTTTTGCTTTTGTTTTAGATCCGCAAATTCCATCCTTGGTTGCTCCGACTTTTCCCTGTACGAATTTAACAACTTCACCTCTGTTTCCAATTTTAATAAATATCTTTTTCAAAACAGCCTTCGTAGAAGCATCCAGTTTTCCGTTTGTCGGCACCTTTCCATACTTTTTGTCTTTGTTAATTGCTTTCTGCAACGCAAGAATCGAAAGCTTTTTCTTTTCAGCAGAAGTGGCCGGCGGAATCGTAAGCACTTGTCCCCTGTAAATTGTATATTTAGATTTTACTTTCTCTCCCTTTTTTTTCATCTCCGCATTCTTTTTGTCAATCAGAGCCTTATTTGCTTTATAAATTCTTTGATACTTTGATCCGTCGCCATAAAACTTTTTGGATATATCCCGCAATGTTTCTGATTTTCGTTTAACTTTATATTTCTTTGTTCCCTTTTTACTTTTTCTTACTGTACGGTTCAATTTCAATTCTGCTGCCTCTATGAATAAGATCGTATATTTATAATCTCCGGCAGCAGAAATAGTATAGTTAAACTCCTCTACATACATTATTTTTGATTTCAGAGGCGTTTTAGAAATCTGGACCTGGACTTTTTTGTGCTTTTTCCTCCATTTTTCGATCTTATCTATATATGTGCCTGGGTGATCCAGTTTGCCATGAATAAAATCAAAGTCCTCTCTGGTAGTTGCAGGGAAAATTCCTTCCCAGCCAATCGTACTCAGATTACGTCCTTTTGGAATACTTACCTTCCCCAAGTCAAGAATTTCATATTCCTGAAGTCTGGAGGAACTCTTGTATTCCAGTTCTTCCGGAGGAAGGGGAATCGTAATATTTTCTTTTTTATTTCCCAGTTCATATAATTTAATACTAACTTCCTTCACTTTTTCCTCCTTTTATTATGCTACGGGGATGTTTTTGTAGGCTCCTTCTACGGCATCTGCTATGATAGAACATAGTTCATCTGATACCTGTCCTTTCTGTGCCCTTAATAACTGCAGTAAATTTACATTTTTTCCTCCTCCGTCGCCGCTTCCTTTCACATTGATGGAAATATTTCCTACGGAAACTTTTACCCCAGACTTTTTATTTCCTGAAGAGGTTTTACCATTGCCCCCAGCTTTATGTACTGCATTCTTTTTAGGTTTCTTGACTGTCTCTCCCGGATTGGCACCCACGATCGCACCGTTGGCATAACCCGGCACTCCAAGCATAGCACCTGCCTGATTCCATAAATCTAAACCTCGCTGCCGGCGTTTAGCTCCAAGAGGAATGATTGCCTCTGGTCCGTCTTCACCGACATAACTAAGAGTAGTTTTATTAACAAAACCGCCGTTCGCATATGGGCTCACTGCAGTAGGAAATGGCATGTATTCACCCGTCTTTGATTTATGTACTGCTTCTCTTGCTATTTTTTCTCTTTCCTTTTTTGATAAATTTCTAGATTTTCTTCGTGTGGAACTTTTATTACCTGAATGTGATCCAGTACTGTGTTTTCCATTATAATTTGAATGTGAAGGCACGATAGAATTATTGCCTAATGGATTCCACGGCTGAAACAACGGAAGAATTGGTGGTTTTTTGGGTTTATATATTTTTTCTTTTTGTCCAGGTTTTCTTATAACTAAACCATCCGCAGTTTCTTTAATCCAATAAGTATCTTTATCTTGAGATGAAGAATTATTTTTTTTATTGGTATTTGAATCTAACTCTGGTTTTTTCCAATTTAAATTTGTATGATACATATCATAAGGCATTTGATTAAGTGCACTAGTTGATTTCCCAGTTTTCTGCTTCTTCCCAGGAAAAACATGATATTGATCATATGGGATATTCTGAGGATTTGAAATAGGCAGCCTTGATAAAGCTCCTAAAATTATATCCGCATGGCTGATTCTATTTCCACCGAAATCATCCCCATAATTTTCCAATGGCTTATTATCTATTTTTTTGAAAGAATAGGCATTAGATGTTGCAGTATCTGCTGATGTTGGCTTATCTGATTTTCTTCTTACATCTCCGTCTTTGAACTCTACTCCCATTATTTCTCTACTATTGTCAGTGACATTATCGCCCAAATAATCTGCAAATTTATCGAGTCTATCATTCACAAAGGCATCGACTATAGGTATACTATCTATTAGAAGGATAGCCTTCACCCCTTTATATCCAGCTTTAAAAGTCCCACCTAATACTTCCTTTACCAGGGCCTTTCCCGTGTCTTCTTCTTTTTCCAGTTTCTCTACTTTATCCTCAAGAAAAAGAGAAGTCTGAGGACCCATCAAAGGATTCTTTTGTAATTTTTGTACTGTATTGTATAATCCAGTAATTGTAGGTTTGATAATATCTTTTTTAATAACATTTTTTTTAAGCTCTCTAATCACTGGAGCATCATTCAAGCCACCATTAAACAAGTCAAATGTGATTCCCAAAATATTATCTTTTGCTTTTTGTCTCCATCGTTCTTCTTCTTTAGATAATTCCTGATTATGTGTCTTAAAATAGGTATCTTCTTTCATCCATTGTTTGTTTGATGAATTCAATAAAGATAAATATTTCTCTATGTCATATTTCTTTTTTCCCCCTGGATTTTTCTTTTTCTCAGAATCCTCTTCGTCTCCTGAAATTATAATTGTATCTGGCATTTTTACCTCCTTTCTTTGCATAATTTTAACCCCTATACTGCTGTTGGAATATTTTTATATACCCCTTTCAAAGCATCAGCAATTACAGAACAAAGTTCATCTGAAATCTGCCCCCTCTGCTCTTTTAATAATTTCAGCAAGTCCAGATTTTTACCTGAATTTTCTGAGCTTCCCTTTAAATTCACAGAAACATTACCAACCGAAATTTTTATTGAGGATTCATCATTGTCTGCAGATTTTTTCACTTTTTTTGATGACTTGTAGATCTTTTTTTTATTACGATCCACCGGTACTCCAAGCATAGCTCCTGCCTGATTCCACAGATCCATTCCTCTTTGTCTGCGTTTGCTTCCGAGAGGAATGATCGCTTCCGGTCCGTCTTCTCCTACATAGCTAAGAGTGGTTCCATTTACAACTCCTCCATTAGCGTGGCGTTTTACTTTTGGCCCCGGCATAAATCCCATCATCATAGCCATTCCAAATTTGCCCCACTTTAGAGCTTCTTCTTGTTCTCTCTTTGTAGCCTTCCTTGCCTTGCTGTTACCGGCCCCATTTCTTCTATATACAGGAACATTTTTATCTGATTGATTGCTGTTGTTCATTCCCGGGGGCTTAACCAGATTCAATAAAGGTTTCTTCTCTTTCTTTAACAAAACTTTCTCTTGTGTAAATGGAAGTTCCACGATCAGTCCGTCATTCGTTTCTCTTATCCAGTATTTCTCTTGCTGCTCTTTTCCCACAGTGTTTTTATTCCTTGTCTGATTTAAACCTGAATGATACATATCATATGGTATTCTTGAAGCAGTATTTTTTGATTTTTGAGGCTTTACTTTTGTACCCGGAAAAATATGATACGGATCATATGGCATAGATGTTTGTACATCATTATTGGTTTGAATAGATATATTCTCTTTTGCATAATCATAAAGTTCTCCAATTTTATCTTTTGCAGCATCCTCTGCAAATGCTGATACTAGCAAAGCGGTTCCGGCAACTGCTATACCAGGCAGACCCGTCATTCCTACTCCAAATGCTCCAGCCACCTTTACTACTCCTGATGCAACAAGGCCTGATGTGACACTTCCGCCTACTTCCTGTAAAATAGCCTTAGTTTTATCCTTACTGTTCAGTACTTCGTAACTGCTTAAAGCAAGAGAATATAACCCAGCTGCTTTCAAGCCTTTTTCAGTTTTTTTGAGAATTGATTGATAAGCTGCCTTTTTATAAAAGTTTTCATAAACCTGTGATTCAAAGACTATCTTTTCTAATTTCTTATCTGCCGCTTCTGTATATATTTCATCAACTGCAGTAATTGAAATCTCCTCCAGCAATGAATTAAAGCTCTGCATTTGGTTTTGACCTGATTTATGTTTCTCTGCCCAGCCAGCTTTCATTTGTTCATATTCAGCTTCTGTTATTCCAGTTTTGTTGTAAAAGATAATATCTTCTATATCAAGTGCAACGCCTGTTTCCTGTAATATTTTAGCATATGCTCTATTTGTCTTTTCCGGGTCAGATTTATAATCAAAAACATCCGAATACTTAATCTTCTCTTTTCCGCCACTTTGTAAAATAATATTAAACGCCTCTGAAAACGTAAGATTTCCGGCGTTTATACCTGGCTTATTTTTCTTTGCACTGTTTCTAAAAGACCCATTATGATATTTAGAAGCATATTTTAACCTGCTTTTTTTATCAGAAGGAATTAAGTTACTGTCTATTCCAATCACAACTGTATCAGACATTTACTCTTCCTCCTTCCATTTTATAAGATTTTCCAATTCTATCTCTGTGGAGGCAAGGACAAATGCCCTCTCTCCCCGGATTAAACCGAGGATTTCTGAGGGCAGTTTTCCCTGTTTCTGCCAGATGTAATGTAGCTTCCAGGCTAGCGGACTAGCCTCAATTAGTTTTTTGCGTAGTCCTCCACAGTCACTTCGGAATCATAGAATCCGCTCAGTTTATCAATCTGATCATCAATGGCATCTTTTTCTCCGGCTCTCAGCACAGTATTGATGACGTCAATTCCCTGCAGTACAGAAAAACCTTTTCTTTCAAGTCCATTCATCACCGCCGGATTTTCCCATACATTTTCTCTGTCCACAGTTGCCAGATAGATTTTCCATGCGGTAAATTCTTCTATTTTCACTTCTTTTTCAATCGGAGGTAATTTTGGATTATTAGGATTCGCCATCTTTACCACTGATTTTCTTCGTGCATTCAGTAACTCTTCCTCACTTAAAGGACGGATTTTAAAGGAAAAAAACAGCTTTCCTTTTCTTTTAATCTGAATTTCTGTCTGCATTTCGTCATCTGTTCTAAAATCAGCGGCAGACAAAAGCCCCTGCACTAAATCCATCTCATTTTCCTTTGTTACTTCGATATTCTGCATACTGTTTCTTTCTGCTACATTTTCCATCTTGTAATCTCCTCTCCTATTTACTGATTGATAAAATATCTTCAAATTGTGGAATACTATTAATCGTAAAGCTCTGCTGTCTGGTGATCACTTCGCCTGCCTTTAAAGTCATAATGTCGAAGTCTCCGTTTGGAATACAATCCCTCAGTGTTAATTTCTGTTCTTTGTTATCCAAGGTACGTGTCGCTGTACTTTGGAAATCATAAGACGGTATCTTGCCATCTTCTTTCAGACTTTTCAAAATTGGAGCCATCAAAACGTCATCTCTCACTACTGCCCCTGAAAAAGTCAAGGTAAACTTCACCTTATTAGGAATTGAGTACTCCTGGACATCTCCCAACGGCTGATAATCGATACTTCCAAAACTGGCTTTAATTTCATAATCTTTAATTTCTGCCAGAAAAGTCCTGTTGTTTTCACCATAGTAGATAAACAATTTCCCGTCATTTCCTGTCATTACTGTACGTACATCAATTTTTTCGCTCATTCTCTTTCCTCCTTATTCTCCTGAAAAACTGAACTGATAGTTCAAGTAAATTTTTTCTAAGCTGTCAATATCGGACGCCTCAATAATAAAGTGGGCATTATCCGGGCCGTGAGGCTGTTCCGGATCTTCATAGAAGTTAGCACCGTCCATTAATTTTCCTTCATTCACCATTGCAATCAAAACATCCTGTGCCACTTTCACCACATTGGAAATGCCATCGGAATCACAGTTAACTCTGCCAACCAGTGGCGTAATGGTCCTGTCAATCCGATCAAACATTTCATATCTTGTCATTGTACGGCGGATCTTTTTCCATCCTGCATCCTGATTTTCATTTAAGGTTGTCAGTGTGTTGACACCGCTGTCAAACCAGACCTCTCCTTCTTCATTAGGTGAAAGAAGAAGCATTCCATTTTTAATCGCCTCGATGTACTCCTCATTCTTCAAAACTTCCAGAGTATCCACTGCGTTCGGGACTAACGTATGTACAACAGACCGGTTGGATGGAGTACTTCCGATAATCCCTGCCTGCATTGTGACTGCCTCATAGCCGTCTGCACGGTTTCCTTCCATATCTACATAGCCGCTGCCCGCATAGATAAAGTATTCAGAGTCAAAAGCCTTTGCATGTGCCAGGCGGTCTTCAAATGCCACATCGCTTCCCTCACCTACAACACAGGAGCCGATGGAACCGTTATTCTTTAATCTTTCCATGTATGCCTTTAAGAGCTCATGGACTGCTGTATCAACAGTATCCGTAACAATAATATTCCATTTATAGGCTTCAAAGGCTTCCAGCGCTGCGCTGTAATCTTCATTTGTGACCGTCGGATTCGTTCCCGGAGTGATTTCCTGCTGGGATACTGCTGCAAGTTTTTTTCCTTCTGCTGCTTTTGCGGCATGAAAGACTGCTGATCTTGCATTTACAATGTCAGTAAGAATCTGACCTTCATCTCCTTCAGCCTGTACTTCATACTCAAATTTTTCTTTTAACACGGCTCCCTGGTAAACAAAAAATTCTTTCTTTGTCTCGCTGCCTAACTTCTGTTTCAGTGAGACCGCAAATTTAATATTTGAAGGATATTTTGTTTCCAGAGTAACTGCCGCTGCGTCTTCTGTATCCTTAAGCTCTGCCTTGCCAGTGGTGCCTCCTGTTCCAAGACGATATACATGGACTTTCGCTGCTCCTCCTTCAAAAAGGTTGAGTGCTCCTTTCACTGTTCCTCCCATGCCATACATTTCTTTCACACTGTCCTGTTTGGTATGGATTGTCACAGTTCCAACAGGGCCGAAGTCGGCCTTTACAGGGATTGCAAAAACTCCTGTCATAGCCCCTGCAACCAGTTTTTTATCCTGAGTTGTATATCTTCTGTAAACTCCAGGTCTTACTTTTTCTTCTCCTGCCTGATATGTTCCTCCCATAATCTAATGTACCTCCTTATTTTTAAACTCTTTGACTATCTTTTTGGCTTCTTTTTCTGTTGCTTCCTCAGTTCCGGTAAAAGAAAAAGCAGCTCTGATAAGATCTTCAGATGCTGCAAGAACTTCCGGATTGGAAGCAAACTCTTCTGCGCTGTATTTCATCTGTGTTTTCAATATTATCCCTCCTGAATATCAATACTGCGAATCGGTTGCTTTTCTTCTTCTTTCGGCGTAACCCCATATTGGCACTCAATAAAAAACTGCCGATGTTTCAGCAGATTGAGTGTATCATTATAATTGACTTTCATAATAAGCAAAGGCCCGCCATCACTCATTGTCAATTTCTCTGTCCCCGCCAGTTTTTCGCTGATCTCACGTATTATAGAAAGTTTTTTATTCTGCTCTGCTATAATATGGACTCGGATTCCAGCAGTAATCCAGGAACTGTACCATGTATCTTTATAAGGCCCCGGAATCAGACTTTCTAATCTGCAATATACTGTTGGTTCACTATTCTCTGCTTTCCAAATATCCCCCAGTGGATCTCTGCCTAAAATAACTGCATTTTCATACATTTTTTTAATCCAGCTATTTAATGCAGTCACAGGATCTGGTTCCATCGTCTCCTGCTTTGAAAATAACATTCCGTCGAAGGCATAAATACTTTCCTCCACTGCAATCTGATTTTCTGTGACACCTGAATCTGTATGATTCCACTTTGTACCCAAGATTACATTTTCCTTAGAAAAAAAGCAGCAGTCCATCGCCTCCAAAATCGTTTTTTTAAAGTCTTCTGGTTTAACCGGCTGGCCGCTCTTGCAGAGCACATGTAAATGGATTCCTCCGGTAAATTCCCTTTCCATCCCCTCTTTTAATTCTATTTCATATATTATCTGAGGGTAGGGATCTCCTTCCCACAGTTCATCTGAATCATCTGGAGCCTTTCTCTGAAAAATTGCCGGTTTTCCATTATATTTTGCCAGAAGATTGACAAGATCTGCAGAATCACACAATCTCTGATAAATTAATTTTTCTATTTTTCACACCTCCTATAAATCCTTTAATTATTACAGCTGTAACAAATGACGGGTCTGGAATTCCTGTTCCTGTCTTTGTAGAGAAAAAGGCCGGAAGACCAAAATTATAAGTTGGGATCTCCTGCCTTTTTTCTCTAGTATAATGATATCATTCTGTCCACGGACATTGTGGGCAAGTTTCCTTCCCGCATATATCCTCAGAAAAAAATAAAAGACAGAAAAATCACTTTGTCCTAAAATGAATTTCTATCTTTTATTTCCTATGATAACTATATCACTTTAAGCCGGGACATTGCGGGCAAGTTTCTCCTCACAAAATCTCTGATACTTCCTTGACGCAGTCCTCCTGTCCATTCCAAGTTCTTCCCCAATCTCCTGCCATCCAAGATTATTGATGGAACGAAGCCGTATAATAAGCCTGAGTTCCGGGTCTTCAATCTCCTGCAGGAACCGTTCGATCTCTGCCCTTGTGTGCAGAAGTTTTTTAATGGACAGGTCGATCAGCTCCCGGATCTCCTCCATTCGTACCGCATAGTCTGCTGTCTTGTCACTGACACCGGTCCCAAACGGCATCCCCGTCAGCAGCGGTGACTTTATCATACTCTTACATTCCATCCAGCTGAGTTCTTCATTCAGTTTCTCAATTTCCCTGTTCAGATAGTGCATCTGACCCAATTCCTTTTCTGTCAAATCAATCCCTCTTTTCTTTATCTGATGTGTTTCCATCCCATATACATTGCTCCGGACGTCGGCCTGTAAACGGTCACAAGAGGCCTCATCTTATTTACGGCTCTTCCGTTAAAGCGGATCTGCCTGTCTCTGATCTCAGTCGCCGCTCTGCTCCGGTATGCCCCGATCCACTCATTGATTATTCTTATGGAAATTCCATAAAATTCTGATAACTGCTCCTTTGTATAGTGATGCAGCAAAATGCTGATAACTGCGTCAGTTTTTCCCTTTTCAGTCTGAAAGTCAAACATAGTACTCCTCTCTAAATTTTGTCTATTATGCCCATTGCCTTTTCCAAACAAATGTTCTATACTCATTAATATAAAAAGTAAAATTGTTACGGCTTAGACGCTGTATGTACAAACAGATATTCCAGCGGCATCCGGGGGAAATACCTTTTTTTCAGAAGCATTGCTTCTCCGATGGTGAAGCTCCCTGAGCCTTCCAGTTTGTCCAGCACGTCTTCTGTCCGCAGCCTCAATACATGTGCAACTTCTTCATTTGTAATATTTGTTTTTTTTAATTCAGTTTTTAAATTTAAATATGGCAACAGCTCACCTCCTGATATTACTCGTTTGCGTATCTTATATTGATATAATATACGCATATGAGTTATATGTCAAGATAATTATACGCATTTGCATATTTTTTTGTTTACTTCTGGTTTTTGTTATGCTATTCTTTCTATTAGAAAGGCGGTATATTTTATGGGAATTGGAGCAAAGTTGGAGCTGTTACTGCAGGAACATCACATGAATGCCAATGAACTGGCCAAGAAAATCAATGTGGCACCTACGACTATTTATTCGATGATCAAGAGAGACAGCAGAAAGGCAGACATAGAAGTTTTATTAAAGATTTCGAAGGAACTCGGTGTCACCACTGAGTATTTCTGCGACGATGAATTCCTGACCTCTGACAGCAAAAAAGAACCATCATATGAAGATTTGAAAACACTGATCGCAAGAAACGGAAAAGAAATGTCTATTGAGGAAAAATTAGAACTTATAAAGATGTTATCTGAATTATAAAGGACTGGTGGATTTGAATTATCACGATATACTTGTTAAGATACTCGATGTTTACAGAGACTGTGAAGTCCAGTCATTTCCGATTGATTGTTACAGCATTTTAAGGCACTATGGATACCGTATTTTCACCTATCAGAATATGCGGGATATCAATGAACGGCTCTATCAATACTGCAGAAATTATTCGGAAGACGCTTTCCGTTACGGAGCCAATCGGATCATAGCCTATGATGAGAGCAAATCCCCTTTCAGGATTCGGTTCTCCATCATGCACGAACTGGGACATATTATGCTGGGACATTCCAGAGAATGTGCCTGTAACGAACAGCAGGCCAATTTTTTTGCAAGCAATATTCTGGCCCCCAGAATGGTCATTCATTTTGCACAGTGCCGGAATGAGGATGATGTCTCCTCGGTTTTCCAGATCAGCAGAGAGGCCGGGTCCTACGCATTTCAGAATTACAGACTTTGGAAAGAATCCGCAGCAAGAGAAGTAAGTGATGTTGACGAGGCCATGTACCGTCATTTTTATCATGATGATATGGAAGAATTTATTTACAGTATAAAGCCCTGCATGATATGCGGAAAGACAATTTATAATTCATCGGAAGATTTATGCCTCCACTGCAGGATGGAGCATATCAGAAGGCAGCACACCCCGCTATACACATCCAGAAATGACAGAATGCTTCTGCAGATTGAACAGCAGCTGCTTAACAATATATAACAGAACATATTTGACTTGGCAAAAGTCTTACAATAAAAAACTCATATCATATGTCCAACAGCCATGTGATATGAGTTTTTTATTATCTCAATTATTCTTTTTAATGTGTCCCGGTATAAACTGTTCTGACCATCCGGGTTTTATGATTCCATCGCAGTTGGACAGTCCGGGCATCTTTCCTGTATAAGGTCTTCCCTTTTACCACTGTTGCCGTGTCATACACTTTGTTTACGAACATTTTCCAAAGGAGGAAGTGCTGATTTTTATTTAGTTCCTGAGCTTAATTCTCTCTGCATCATTATTTATACATTTATAGGTCGCATCTGAAGATATCCAAAATTTTTGAAAATTAGAATTATGTTTTAGTAATTTCTTATGAAAACTATTATCTTTTATTACATCACGCTTAAAGTCTTTATTTGATTTGCTTCCAGTCAACTCCTTAATTTGCCTTATATCACAGCTTCGTATTAATTCATCCTCTAAATTTTTCACTTGTGTAATACACAAAACTTCCTTTACAGTACTTTACAATCTTCTCCTTCGACCAAATAATGATAATATTTATTTTTTCTCTTTTCACTCATTTACTATCCTCTTTTGCATAAAAACTCTTATTTTAAATCAGCTATTTTATAAACATAGTCTACACTTGGCGCTGACGAAAACAAATCATTATCCACTGCATTCCTTAAAGAATCTGTGTTTCGATTTAAATATTGAGCAGCACTAATACATTTAATTGGTTGAGACTCATCATTTGAATCTTTTCTCAAAAATACAAACGAATGCTTTGGTAAAGGCAAATCCAGTATATCAGTATTATGCGTTGTAAAAAACAACTGATCGTTACCTTTTGTAACAATCCTATACAGATCATATGTATTGATAATAAAATCCATAGAGAAAGAAGCTTCCAATTTACGATACATTGAAAAAACATTGCAAAGACCGTTTTCGATGCTTCTAAAAAGACAGAACAAAGTGGGCAAGCCCACTTCAACGCCCCAACCCCTCACTCTTTGAGGGGCTTGACAACTTTGCGTGCCTGATGCAATTTGCCGCAGGCAAATAATTTCCTTACGCATCTGTGCACAACCCGCGGAGCGTTTTTATTTCATAGGGAAGGTCGTAGAACTTTCCTATGAAATAAATAAATAGCGCAAACACTGATATCTACAGTGTTTGCGCCAAAGCTGAAAACCGGATTTGAACCGGCGACCCCTTCATTACGAGTGAAGTGCTCTACCAACTGAGCTATTTCAGCATGTCAGGAGCCTTTTATGCTCCTTTTGTCAAATATTCTTCAATTGTTGTGATGGCAGTTTCTTCATCTGCTCCGTCAGCAACAACAGTGATATTGTCTAAATCATCCAACCCAAGACTCATCATACCCATGATACTTTTTCCATTGATCCTTTTGTTGCCTGCCTCGATTAAAATCTTGCTCTCAAACTGGCTGGCCATCTGGACAAGAAAAGCAACCGGACGTTCTTCCTTGTTCTCGGTCACATGAATATCGATACTCTTAGAAATCATAATGATCCTCCCATTCTCATATCTTCAGCGATCTTACTCAGCTTCTTAAGACGATGATTGACCCCTGATTTGCCGACGGGGGGATTCAGCATCTCTCCTAGCTCTTTCAGAGTAGCCTCCGGATGTTCCAATCGCAGATAGGCGATGTCTTGTAGTCCCTGGTTCAGTTCACTAAGCCCTCTATGCTCTTGTAAAAATCGAATATCCTCGGCTTGCTTCACGGCTGCTGACACTGTCTTGTTGATGTTGGCAGTCTCACAGTTTACACGGCGATTCACCGTGTTCCTCATATCTTTCAAGATACGGACATTTTCGAGGTTCATCAAAGCTATATGTGCTTCCATGATGTTCAGTACATCAACGATCTTGGCACCTTCTTTGATATACACTACATAGTACTTCTTACGAATAACTATTTTAGCATCTAATTCAAAAAAATCAAGCACATCTTGCAATTGTTCCGCAAATTGTTCATGAAGAGTTACAATTTCAAAGTGATAATTCTTCTCCGGATCACTCATGGAACCGGCTGCCAGAAATGCTCCCCGGATATAGGCTCTTTTACAGCACGTGTTCTGCAGGACTAATCCAAAGTTTTTCGGCTCGAAATATTTCACTGCTTTCAATAATAAAACACAATCCTCATGTTTGTCAACAAAAACCGAATAATTTCGACTTCTTTTCAGATATTCGTTGCGTTTTACCTGAAGTTCTCCATGAATACCGAATGTATCTTTCAGCAGCGTAAAAAACCGTTTCGCCACAGATACATTCTCCGTATGGACCTTTACCAGATAGCTTCCCTGCTCTTCGCGGACTTCCCCGCAAAAGTTAAGAATACCGGCAAGCTCTGCGATTTTACAGTGTCTTGCTCCGCTCGTAAGTCTTGCAAGTTCTTCTTTCACTTCACTTGAAAATGACATTTCCTACCTCGTTATATCTCTATGCTCAACTTTCACCGGATATGGCAGCTGTTTTAATTTTTCTGCCAGTGCATTCGTGATGGTGACAGAACGGTGTTTCCCTCCGGTGCAGCCGATCCCTATGACAAGATTATATTTTCCTTCTTTGATGTAGTTGGGAATCAGAAATTTGAGCATATCTTCTAATTTCTCTAAAAATACTCTGGACTCCTCATGCTTCATGACAAACTCCTGGATAGGACCGTCATTGCCGGTCAGAGGACGCAGGGAAAGGTCATAATAAGGATTGGGAAGGAATCTTACGTCAAACACCAGATCTACATCTGCCGGTATGCCGAATTTGAACCCAAAAGACACTGCTGCCACATTGAAATTAGCATATTCCTCTTCCCGGACAAATATCCTGTCAATTTCAGCCTTCAGCTCCCTTGTGAGAAGCTGGCTGGTATCTATGACATAATCCGCATATTTTTTTAATTCATTCACTGTTTCCCGCTCTTTTTCAATGCCGTCTTCAATCCGGCCGCTGCGTGCCAGGGGATGATTTCTTCTGGTCTCCTTGTAGCGTTTGATCAAAATACGGTTGCTGGCATTGAGAAACAGAATCTCAAATTTGACACCCATATCATGGACTTTTTTTAACTCATCCAAAAATTCATCAATGGATGCTCCGCTCCGGATATCAATGCCGAGAGCGACATTGGATATATTTGCAGTCTTGTCAAGGGTAAGCTCAGCAAATTTGCACAGCAGTCTGGTTGGAAGATTATCCACACAAAAATATCCAATATCTTCCAGCATTTTGAGAGCACTGCTCTTTCCCGCCCCCGACATCCCGGTTACAATTACAAACCTCATACGTAATTCCTCTAAAACTTTCCGACCCGTTTCACTTCCGGTTCCAGGTCCACTCCGAACTTCTCCTTCACTGTTTTCTGAACGTCTTCGATCAGCTGAAGAACATCTTTCGCCGTTGCATTCTCCTGATTTACCACAAATCCGCAGTGTTTATCTGACACACGTGCACCTCCGACCTGATATCCTCTGAGTCCTGCATCATCAATCAATTTCCCTGCAAAATAACCTTCCGGGCGCTTGAAGGTGCTGCCTGCACTCGGCAGTTCCAGAGGCTGTTTCGTCTTTCGGGCCAATGTATACTCATCCATCTGTTTTTTTATTTCAGAAGGGTCTCCCTCCTTCAAAGAAATCGTACCGCCAAGCACCGTGTATCCGCATTTAATGACATTGCTGGTTCGGTATCCAAGTTCCAGTTCATCGGCAGTAAGGGTAAGGATATCTCCTTCTTTCGTGAGTACCGTGGCTTCTTTTAACACCTGGATCATTTCTCCTCCGTAGGCTCCCGCATTCATAGTGATCGCCCCTCCGAATGTTCCGGGTATGCCTCCCGCGAACTCAAATCCCGTGAGATTCTGGTTCAGCGCTTCACTGGCAATGGAACTCAGCAATGCCCCTGCCTGAGCCGTGATCTCGGTCCGGTTTACTGTGATCTCATTCATATTTTTAAAAATCTGAAGGACAATGCCGTCGATTCCACGGTCCCCTACCAATAGATTGCTTCCATTTCCTAAAATAAACATGGGAATTCCGTATTTCTTTGCGGTTTTCACTGTCCACTGCACTTCCCCGTAAGTTTCAGGAACGACGTACAGTTCCGCCTCTCCGCCGATGCGGAAGGTCGTATGTTTTTTCATCGGTTCTTTTGTAAGTACCCGTTCAGGTGCGATCTTCTGTCTCAATTCTTCAAGAATCGTACTCATGCTATTCTCCTTTAATCAGCCTTGCAGCGCCGTAAATTCCCGCGTCGTTTCCAAGACTCGCAAGAATAAATTTCCCTTCTTTTACAGCGCCGAAGGTATATGTCCCATAATGCTTTTTAATGGCGTCAAGAAGGATATCTCCCGCCTTTGACACGCCTCCCCCGATGACAAATACGTCAGGGTCTACTGTCAGTGTTATATTTCCGAATGCCATTGCCAGCTTCTCTCCCAGCCGGTCAACCTGTTCCATGGCGAAGGCGTCTCCTTCTTTTGCCAGATCAAAAATATCTTTTGCCGAAAAGCCGTTCAGCCGGCGCAGCGGCGTTTCTATGTCAGATGCCTTCAATGCTTTTTTTGTCTCATAAACAATTCCTGTCGCTGAAGCATACAGTTCCAGACAGCCGGTCTTCCCACAGTTGCATCTGCGTGTCTCCGCCGGGTTTACGGTCATGTGACCAATTTCGCCGCCGTATCCGTGGCTGCCGTTGATAACCTGTCCATCGACGATCATGCCTCCGCCCACGCCTGTTCCCAGAGTAACCATGACCGCACTTCGATAATCTTTTGCGGCTCCTGCCCAGAGTTCTCCCAGTGCCGCCACATTTGCATCGTTGGTAACTTTGACAGGACAGCCCAGCTGCTTTCCTAACGCTTCTGCCACATTGACCTGGCCCCAGCCCAGGTTGACACATTCATTGACCTTTTCAAAAGAAAGTACTGCCCCGGGGACACCCACACCTGCCCCGATCAGCTGTCCGGCTTCTATCCCACGGGATGCGATATTTTCATTCAGCGCCGCTCCGATATCCTCTATGATATGTGCTCCGCCGTCCTCTTTTCTGGTGGGAATTTCCCACTTTTCTATAAGGCTTCCGTCCTCCTGAAACAGTCCCAGTTTTACGGTGGTGCCTCCTACATCGACTCCATAAATGTAATTCATGCTGCTTATTCCTCCAATTTCCCGGTCACTCTTTTGTATAATTCTTCCGCGGCATTATATCCCATCTTCTTCTGGCGGTGATTAATGGCCGCAGCCTCAACGATGATGGCCAGATTTCTTCCCGGACGGATCGGCAGCGCATGTGCCACTACCTTATTCCCCAGGTATTCTATATAATTTTCATCCAGTCCAAGCCTGTCATAATCTGTTTCTTTGTTCCAGTCTTCCAGCTGAATGACAAGGTCAATGCTCTGAGTCATCTTGACACTCTCCACACCGAACAGATTCTTCACATCAATGATGCCGATACCCCGCAGTTCAATAAAGAACCGGGTCACAGCAGGGGATGAGCCGATCAGGGTATCTTTGCTCACACGCTTGATCTCCACCACATCATCTGATACGAGACGATGTCCTCTCTTTAACAGCTCAAGGGCAGCTTCGCTCTTTCCGATACCACTCTCTCCTGTGATCAGAATACCTTCACCGAAAACGTCCACCAAAACTCCATGAATGGAAATCCTCGGAGCCAGTTCCACACTGAGCCAGCGGATCACTTCCGCAGTAAATTCTGAGGTGGAATCCTTGCTGATAAAAACAGGGACTCCATATTTTCTTCCGAAATTAATGATCTTTTCACACGGTTCTTTCCCCCGGCAGAATACCAGGCACGGGATCTGGGCACTAAAAAGGCGATCCAGGATCTGGTCGCAGTTATCTTCCTTCTCCAAGATATTGTTGATGTATATATATTCCACATTTCCGATGATCTGCACCCTGGATGATGAAAAATGGTCAAAAAAGCCTGCCAGCTGCAATGCCGGACGGTTTACTTCTGCCTGTGTAATATAAATGTCATTGGTGTTGATGTCCGGGATCACTGGGATCAACTCCAGCTTTTTTGCCAGTTCTGCCACCGATACCTTGTATTCTTCGCTCATAATGAATCCTCCTTGTCCGATTGTTATTCTTAGTTTATCACATTTTCTTCCTGAGACAAATGGAAAAACGAATAGATTTCTTTTGCCGCTTTCCGAGTCATGCCCGGCACCTGCATGATCTCATCTTCCGTGGCATCTTTGATGTTTTGTATCTGTTTGAAATGTTTCATCAGCTCTTTTCTTCGCTTTGGACCGACGCCTTTGATATCATCAAGCACAGAACTGACTTGTCCTTTTGCTCTCAGTGACCGGTGATACTCAATGGCAAACCGGTGGGCTTCATCCTGAATCCTGGTCACAAGCAGAAAAGCTTCACTTCGTTTTGGAAAGTAGATTTCATCATTATTATAGTACAATCCACGGGTTCTATGATTGTCATCTTTCACCATACCGCACACAGGGATTTCCAGATTCAGATCCTTTAAAACCCTCTCCGCAACGTTGACTTGTCCTTTTCCTCCGTCCATCAGCAGCAGGTCCGGAAACTTCGTAAAACTGCCAAATTCCAGGTCCTGATTTTTCTCTTTCAACTCCTCGATCTCCCGCTGTCCGTGTAACAGTCTTCTTGTAAGGACTTCTTCCATACTCTTGTAATCATCCGGACCGTCCACAGACTTCAGGCGGAACTTTCTATAATCCCGCTTTCTGGCTTTACCGTCCTCAAACACGACCATGGATGCCACCGTCTGAAATCCGCTGATATTGGAAATATCAAAAGCCTCCATCCTGTGTAGTCCCTTAATCCCCAGAAGCTGCTCAATTTCCTTAACCGCCCCGATTGTGCGCTGTTCTTCCCGTTTCAGCTTTTCCTTATCCCTGTTCAGGACATTCCGTGCATTTTCTTTCGCCAGTTCCACCAGACGGTGTTTTTCACCTCGTACCGGGATCCTGATATGGACACGTCCTCCCCGTTTCTTGGACAGCCATTCTTCTACGATTTCTATGTCATCCATACCGCATTCCAGAAAAATCTCCCCTGGAAGATATGGTGTCCCCGCATAAAACTGCTTTACAAATGCACTCATGAGCTCTTGATCCGAAGTTTCCTCGTCCTGGGTCATATGAAAATACTCTCTTCCTAAAAGCTTTCCGTCCCGTATGAAAAAGACAGAAACTACTGCATCTGTTTTTTCTTTTGCAAAGGCAATGATATCCCTGTTTTCAAATCCATGGCTGTTGATCTTCTGACGGTCTGCGATCTTTGCTATGCTTTTCAGCAGATTCCTGTACTCTGCGGCCGATTCAAATTCCAGCTCGGCAGCCGCCTGGTTCATCTTTTCGGTGAGCATTTCGGATACATCTTTATAATTTCCGTTTAGAAAGCCCAGAACTTTCCCAATGGATTTTTGGTAATCTTCCTTAGAAATATATCCCTGACAAGGCCCTTCACACTGCTTGATCTGATAGTACAGGCAAGGACGGTCTTTTCCGATATCCTTTGGAAGTTTCCTGCTGCATGTCCTGATCTTAAAAAGCTTCCTCAGCAGCTCAATGATATCCTTTACTGCCCCCGCACTTGTATATGGCCCGAAGTATTTGCACTTGTCCTGCTTCATCTTTCTGGCCAGCATGATCCGGGGATATTCTTCATTGGTGGTAACTTTGATGTACGGATAATTCTTGTCATCCTTCAGCATGGTGTTGTATTTGGGCCGGTGCTCCTTGATCAGGTTGCACTCCAGCACCAGTGCTTCCAGCTCTGAATCTGTAATAATATACTCAAAATATGCAATATGAGATACCATATGCTGGATCTTTGTGGTCAAATTTCTGCTGCCCTGGAAATACTGTCTCACACGGTTGCAGAGTTTGATCGCCTTACCTACATATATGATCTCATCTTTGTCATTATGCATGATATAAACCCCGGGCTTTGCCGGAAGTTTTTTTAATTCTTCTTCAATGTTAAACATCCTGGTACTCCTCCGTCATTCCAACATGTGTGTACCATGATATCATACTCTAAAGAAACAGAAAAGAACAAAGTAGACAAGCCCCAATCATAACGCCCATAGGGCTTTTTTATTCTTTCGGAAGCTGCGACGACTATCAAAAGCTAGGACTCAAGCAGACCTATGGAATAAAAAATAGTATTAGTTTCTGTGCTATTAAAAAGTCATGAACTTTGAAATTTGCTTTCGCTCTCTTATCTGTTACATAGCGGATTTCAAAATAAATGATATGGATTTATTGTATTCTGCGAGCTATACTTAATATCAAACAGATTGGCATTAATGGCTATTTCTGAATGATGATTGTCGATACAAGTAATACCTATTGATACACTCGCGAAATTTACAAGCTGTGTTATAAAATACAACACACTAAACTTATTGAACCCAGCAAACTTGCAAAGTTAGGTACAAAGGCAGGACAACTTGTACCCGAGAAAATTAAGAAATGGGGAATTGATATTAGCCTTAATATATCGGAGAAAAAATTATATTCTCAAATGATGAATGTAATCGGAAGTGGATTTAAAACTATTGAGGAACAGGCGGCTAAATTTTCTGTTAATGAGAAGCAGATCATCACTAAGGTAAACCAAAACTCTGGTTTTGAAATACAAAAATTAGCCTTTTAACATTGTTTTAAGCACTTTTCTGTATTTCAGAGCAGTACAATCAATAGCAATGTTCTATGGATATGATGTAAAAAACGATAGTACTGAATTAGTAATAGCAAGTGAAGTATTTACAAACGCATTAAGTCCAAGTACAAGCGATGCCAACAATGAAGCAACGAATATTATTGGTAAGATTATGTTGATGAGTCAAGCTGCCGTTGTGAAGCAAACAGCGAAAAAAACATGGACGGATATGGCAGCTCGTGGTGGAATACCATTATTGTTGGCACAAATGAGAGCGCTAGCACATAAATCCGCACAAAAGGCACTTCAAAATGTAGGGGCAAAGGGATTGGAAAACAACATTTTCAAAGAAGCCTTTGAGCAAATTGGCCGAAAACTGACATTAAAAGCGATAGGAAAAGCAGTGCCGATTGCTTCCGCAGTTACGGGTGCATTGATTGATACAGCACAAATGAAAAAAGTGCTTGAGTATGCCGATATATTCTATCAGAAAAGGTTTATTGTGGAAAAAGAAAGTCGTATTTCAAATTTAATAGGTGAATAAGAAATTTTAACAGAAATGGATAATCTAAGTAAAAGCATTTCTCCTTGAAATGTTACACAGTTAAAGAGCATTTTTGCGAAAAAGGTATCAGCGCCAATTCAATAAAAATAACCCCACAATGTCAAATGCGGGGTTACCTATTTAATGAAAAGAGAGGATTAATATATATGAAAAACTATAGTCTAAGTATATCAGAATCCTCCCCGGAAACAATGGATAGAAAATAAACAATTCTAAACAAAGTATAAAATGACCTGAAGAAAGTCTTAGGATTACTAATAATTTCTGACACAGCAGCAGTTTACTGTAGAACTTACTGGGTAATCAGAATCTTAACTATCTGTGTCCCAAATGTGTAACTGTTTTCAGGCATCCATCTTTTGACTTCTTTCTTATTTTGCTTCACTGTTTTTAATTTCATGGTTAAAATGACTTCTTTCATTTCTTCTGTAGGCTTTATTTCTTTAATCAGTTCCGCCATTTTGGAAAGAATGTAGGAGCCTAACTGTTCTTTCTTTTTGATTTTTCCTGATTTTATAGCATTCTGCATATCTTTCATAAGCTCAGACTGTATTTTTGCAAGGTTAATACTCTGTGTTTTCAGAATGACTGTTGCTGTTCCTTCCTCTTCGTCCTTTTCATCTGTTTTCACTTCATATTTAAGCTTTGCTAACGCATGGAGTATTGAATCAATAACTTTATCCGCGTCCTCAGATTTAAACATGCCTCCGGCATAATTTGCAGATGTCATGAAAGAAGACTTCATACTTGTCTTATAGCTCTTTAATGCCTTTTTTGCGTCTGCTTCCGTAATACCATATTTTACAAGTTCCTCTGTATTACCTCTGGTATACAAAAGATAATATGCTTCTGCAAGCTTGTGCGGCTCCGGAATTTCCTCTTTCTTCTTGCATCCGGCCAAAGCCAGAGAAATGATTAAAACAAGGCTTAGTAATACCGCCAATTTTTTCTTCATCTGCTTTTTCATAACCTGTTCTCCTATATATTAGAAAATGTTTTAAAGCAAAAGCCAGCTGCAGCAGAGTCTGTCGGCTCTGCTGCAAAGCTTTTTATTTTACATATTTGACTATGTATTTTCCGCTTGTATTCTTTGTATTTTTTGTTACCTTTACATAATAGGTTCCTTTTGATAATTTTCCTTTGAAAGTAATATAACTTGGGCTGTATGCCGTACGTGAGCTCAGCTTCTTCTTTCCCTTGTACAGCGTTGCAGTCACACTTCCTGAACTGTTATATGTAGTAACCTTAAACTGTGTAGAACGGCGTTTACTGACTTTAAACTTGTACCAATGGGTCTTCTTCTTAGCATCTGAAGCTGTCAGCACATTTGTCTTGGATTTCTTACGGCTGATAGATTTGGATTTGGATTTTTTGGTTGCATACTTGCCTGTGTAAGCTTTTTTTCCATATCTGGCAGTAAAAATATCATACTTTGATGTTCCTGAGATAACAAGACGATAACTCCCCTTACTTAGTGCATGATATTTTCTAAGATTCGAATTATAACTATATTTCTGATCAGTTACTCGCACCCATTTTTTACCGCTCTTTTTTTCAATATGACTCTTTAAAGAGTAGCCTTTATCTGAAACAAGATCTGTCCAAACTTGACTTCTCTTGGAAACAGAAAAATTCTGATAATTATTTCCACCATTTCCTGCTATATATTTAGCTGTTCCAGACAAATTCCCATTATTACTTGAATAATAGAAAGGTATATATCCAGTTGCAACGCTTGAATTATAAGGTGATGATACAGTTAATCTATATGTCCCTTCATTAACATAATTGGCAATCACTGTGCCTTCATCTGAATAACCAGAAGCTACAAAATTTCCTTTACTGTCAGTTAATGTGACAGTACAATTCGCTGGTGTTTGTGTAGGCACACCCGTAGATGTAACGTAAACATTCGAGAACTTTACACATAACTTTCCTTTTGTTGGCATATAAATATTAGATATTAATTGATTGCTGCCTGTTATTGGGCTAGCAACATTAAATTGGCCATTTTCAATCTTTTTGTTTATAGCATTGATACTTGCTCGAGTGTTGATATGATAAGCTTTTAAATTAGCTACTGACCGAACACTTTTTGATTTCTTTGAAACCTTGGTGCTTTGAGCAGTATTAAAACCCTGGATATCTTTTACTTTTTGGACTTCAGAGGACAACTGTCCTCTTTTGTTAACCACTTCACTAGAAATACCTTCCTTCTTCTCCGCTCCAAATGCTACAGTGCTGAATCCCAACGAAAGGGACAGCCCTAAGCACACAACGGCTTTTAATGCTCTTCTCATAACGTTCTCTCCTTTTTATCATGTCTTTGTTACTGTGTATCTCACAAGTCCCCCAACCGCAAAGAACACAGCAGTTAATAGCTCCCAAATTAATTTATTATCTGAAATACTACCGGTTATCCACCTTTTCAGGGTACATGTCATGGTGAGCCAGTCTGTCAAAAGCAATCTGCTCCCACGGCGTTCCCTTCTTCCCATAGTTGCAGTACGGGTCAATCGAAATCCCGCCTCTCGGCGTAAATTTTCCCCATACTTCAATATATTTCGGGTCCATCAGTTTGATCAGATCCTTCATGATAATATTCATACAGTCCTCGTGGAAATCGCCGTGATTCCTGAAACTGTACAGATATAACTTGAGGGATTTGCTTTCCACCATCCTTTCCCCCGGGACATAGGAAATATAAACGGTCGCAAAATCCGGTTGACCAGTCATAGGACACAGACTTGTAAATTCCGGCGCATTAAACTTTACAAAATAATCATTGTCAGGATGCTTATTCGGAAAAGTCTCCAGCACTTCCGGTGCATAATCATTCGGATATTTTGTCTGCTGATTTCCCAGCAACGTAATACCTTCCAATTCCACATTGGTTCTACCACTCATCTTAATTCCTCCTGTTTTGTTTAAAATCACAGGTCTTCATATATCTGTGATTCTTTTACCAGTATATCATATTTTCCGCTCCTTTTTTAGTGTTTTCACTTTTTCTTTCTAAACGAAACGAATAAAATACTGGCTGTCACGCCGCATAGGAATATGTATCCTAAGAACTGACCAGAGTCACTGGTTTGTGGATTCTTTGATACGTACTTGAGTTTATCTGGCTGACTTGCTTTTTTTGGTTTCCTTGGTTCTTCTGGCTCGCTTGCTTCTGTTGGCTCTATTGATTTAACCTGATGGGTATTTGTTAAGATGAAGTGCCCATCCTTATCAATTTCTACTTTTCCTGTGTAGCCATCTGGAATCTCAGTTTCCTTAATGGAATAATCTAGCTCTTTGCCGTCTTCAAATTTCGCAAGATCTGTCCATGTATAAGACCAATGGTTATCCGAGTTTAATTTCACTGCTTCTCCGGCTATTTTGTCACCCGCATAGAGCTGAACAAAAATCTCGCTGGGACGAATACCGTCCTGTTCTTCCTTGTCATCCCATATCTTCGTTACAGACTTTGTAACAGCAGCTTGTGTTCTTTAACAACGTAAGTATATTGGGTTGGCAAATCTTTAAAAGTATATTCCCAATGATTCTCTGCGCTTAGTTTCACTGTTTCTAATATTGTCTTATTATCATTTTCATCTATTTTTATTAAATCTACTGCAATAGATTTGGGAACAGTTCCGGATACCGTATTCCACTTCTTTTTAACAGACAGGTTATACCCATTGTCTTCTGTACCTATGACGACACTGCCATTAGCACCAATACCGCCGCCTCTTTTTGCTTTATTTCCTGTGACAATCACGGTTGCTTGCTTTCGCGCCATATCTTCAGCATTCTTTGCAGTTACTGTTTTTAACGCATAACCTTCTAAGCTATTGCTGATATCTTTAATCTCATCGCCAGAATTATTTGAATCAAATCTAGGAATTGATAAATCAGGTTGTCCTAGGACACCTTCAGCGACAACACCTCCAGTACTATTAAGATCTTCCTGCCGAATCTATGTCAACCAAAAGCTGGTCCGCCAGATGGGCACCCCGGACACGAAACCCGTCTCCAGACATATACAAAATACACTGGTCTCTCTCCCCTCAGGAAGTGTGGAATTGGTCATCCAGACAGCCAATGATACCCATTATTACAGCGGGCTTACCTATCCTCTTATACTTGGTACAAACGGTATGGTCACAAATGCCCTGGCCCAAAAGCTGATTTTTTATGCTCTTTTGTGCTTTTTCCCGCTGGGAGCCGCTGTTATTTGGGTGTCTGAATCCGAAAAAGGCCGGACCCAGTCTTTGTGGCATACGGCCTGGTCTGCCTGTTTTTTTCTGTTCACGTCAGCTACCCATTCATCCACTGGCCCGGATGGGATCTGGGCGGCATCTCCTATCTCATTGAAGATGTGTCATATTTTGCAATGCTGTCTTGTATGGTTTTGCTGACAATCCGGCTGTGCAGCGGGATTCTGCCGATTAAGCTTCATATGTCTGTTTATACGTTTACTGCCCTTATGGCTGTGTCCCCGGTTATTTTTACCTATGCACTGTTCCCTGGGTTTCCAAGTGTGGTCAATGTATATGGAACCATTGTATATACTTCCAAACTGATGGTCAGCCTCTATTTAATCCTTCTGGCCTTCCTGGGGGCTGTAAAGGAAAAGTCCTCTGTATGGCTGCTCGCCGGAAACGCAGTCTTTGGGTTTGGCCTTTTTACTGACTTATGGACCGGGGGAGCGTACGAGCCACTCTGCTTCGGATGACAGGATGAGTACAGCGGTTTTCTCATGGTTCTGTTCTTTATGGTTCTGATCATCCGTTATAACCGGGGACTGATCGTCAAAAACCAGCAGCTCACCCAGCAGCTTCAGGAGGAAGTGGAGGCAAAGACAGCCCGCCTGTCAAAGATGCTGGAGGAACGCAAAGAATTTCTTTCCATCGCCGCCCATGACTTAAAAGCTCCTGTGTCGGCCATCAAGACCTATATTGATTTTATACGTGAGGGCGGGATCCATGAGCCGCCCTGTCTCATGGACTGCAATGAATTTCTGTCCTATGTCTACACAGAGACAAAACCGTACACAGACACTGGCGGTATCTATTACTATTTACATCTGCCGGAAGGTTCCCTGACTATAACCGCTGAGTACTCTGATAAGGAAGCGGTCATCACTTTTACTGATACTGGAGAAGGAATCTCTCCCGAAGACATGCCTCATATCACACCAGGGGCCTGGGCCTATATTTTGTTCGGATCTCTTTGGAGGAATATGGCGGCACCATAAAGGCCATGTCAGAAAAGGGCAGATATACAGCCTTTACCATAACACTTCCTCTGGTGAAACAAGAAAATTGGAAAAATTTTATTTGGATCCCGTCTTATCCATATTAATGAGACGGGAAAGGCCGATTGACTTCTGCCCTGTTTTGGGCTACTATAAAAGCAGTGAAAAACATCTTTCTGAAGCCAGGGTACTGCCCGATGCCAAGATTGATCCTTTATAAGCCAACCACAGAGTTTCTCAGGTGAAACTCTGTTCTTATACTGCGATGATCAGGCATATTCCTATGGGATATGCCTTTTTATTTTAAGGAGGTTCATAATCATATGAAGGAAACACGGATCGCGCTGATCGGTATTATCATCGAGGAAGAAAAAGGCATAACTCCCACCAATCAGCTGCTGCATGAATACCGGGATTTTATCGTGGGCAGAATGGGCATTCCCTACCGGGAAAAGGACATCAACATCATATCCATCGTTTTGGATGCGCCGGAAAATGCAATCAGCACTCTTTCCGGCAAACTGGGAATGATCGATGGAATCAGCGTCAAATCAATGTTTGCAAAAACAAAATAAAGGAGAAAAATTATGTACCAGCCAAATTCAAAAGTTGCAGAAGAATTCATCAGCGATCAGGAAATCAAGGATACCCTTGCCTACGCAGATGCCAATAAGGATAACCGGGAACTGATCCTGTCAATTATTGAAAAAGCAAAAAAGCTGAAAGGTTTAAGCCATAGAGAGGCATCTGTCCTGCTGGCATGTGAAGATAAAGAGCTGATGCAGAAAGTCTTTGACCTGGCCATCAAGGTCAAGGAAGAGTTTTATGGCAACCGGATTGTTATGTTTGCGCCTCTCTACCTCGCAAATTATTGTGTCAACGGCTGTGTTTACTGTCCATACCACTATAAAAACAAACATATCCGCAGGAAAAAACTGTCCCAGGAGGAAATCAAAAAAGAAGTCATCGCACTTCAGGACATGGGACACAAACGTCTTGCACTGGAAACCGGAGAAGATCCGGTCAATATTCCGATCGAGTATGTATTAGAAAGTATTAAAACCATATATGGAATAAAACATAAAAACGGAGCGATCCGCCGCGTCAATGTAAACATCGCCGCAACAACGGTAGAAAATTATAAGAAGCTGCGGGATGCAGGAATCGGAACGTATATTTTATTCCAGGAGACATATCATAAAGACAACTATGAAGTTCTGCATCCTACCGGCCCGAAACATAATTACGCTTATCACACAGAAGCTATGGACCGTGCCATGGAAGCCGGGATTGACGACGTAGGGATCGGTGTCCTGTTCGGCCTGAATATGTACCGCTATGACTTTGCAGGACTTCTGATGCATGCGGAGCACCTGGAAGCCAGGTTCGGCGTGGGTCCTCATACGATCAGTGTTCCCAGAATCCGTCCGGCAGAGGATGTGGACCCAGATGAGTTTGAAAACGGAATCAACGATGATATTTTTGAAAAGATCGTTGCCATCCTCCGTGTGGCAGTGCCGTACACCGGCATTATTGTCTCCACCAGAGAGACAAAAGAGTCCAGGGAACGAGTGCTCAGGGTCGGTGTATCCCAGATCAGCGGTGCATCTTCCACCAGCGTGGGCGGATACGCAGAACCAGAAAAACCTGAAGACAATTCTGCCCAGTTTGAGCGGAGTGACGACCGTACTTTAGACGAGGTGGTAAACTGGCTTCTTGACCTGGGCCATATCCCAAGCTTCTGTACTGCCTGCTACCGGGAGGGAAGGACCGGCGACCGCTTCATGTCCCTTGTAAAGTCAGGCCAGATCGCCAACTGCTGCGGTCCAAACGCCATGATGACCCTCAAAGAGTATCTGGAAGACTACGCCTCTGAGGATACAAAACAAAAAGGAGAAAAAGTGATCCAAAAAGCGCTGGAGACGATTACAAATCCGGTGGTAAAGCAAAAAGCAAAAGAATATATTGAAAATATCCATGAAGGAAAGCGTGATTTCAGATTTTAGGAGAACCCCATGTTTGAATCTTTAAGACATCATATCCCAAAACGAATCGGTAAAGAAAAGGAAACGTCATTTGCGGTACTCATTCCCCTGATAAAAAAGGAGGATGGGTACCACGTTTTATTTGAGGTACGTGCCAGACATTTAAATAAACAGCCGGGCGAAGTCTGTTTCCCCGGTGGAAAAGTGGAGCCGGGAGAAACGACCTATGAGGCGGCTGTCCGGGAGACGACAGAAGAATTATTTATACAAAGGGAACATATTGAAGTCTTCGGGGCCTTAGATTATCTCGTAACCCCGTATCAGACGAGGATTGAACCGTTCCTGGCAGAGCTGCATGACTATCACGGACAGTTTTCCAGAGATGAGGTGGATTCTGTCTTTACCGTCCCTCTTGATTTCTTTCTTGAAAACGAACCGGAATATTACAGCAGCATTCTCATGACTAAACCGCAAAAAAATTTCCCTTTTGCCGATATTCCAAACGGAGAAAATTATCCGTGGGCAAAAGGGAAATATGAGGTTTGTTTTTACCGCTTCAAAGAGCGCGTGATCTGGGGCATGACTGCCAGATTACTGCTGTATAATATTCAGTATATTCGGGATTAACTGTTTCTTTCTGGACATCACACCCGGAAGCTTTGCGACACATCCGTCTGTCTCTGCTCCAAAGCCCTGTGAGATAATACCGCTGCTCTTATCTCCGATCATAATGAGATAAGTTGTCTCTTCCAGAATATTGGTCAGCATAAAATAGATCATATCCAATCCCTGTTCATTTCTGACCGTCTCGGCATACGGTATGATCTTGTCTTTGATCTCCTCTAACTCGCCCTGATCCAGAGACGTGATCTGTCCCACTCCGAAGGAGACATCTCCTGAGGAGAATTTTTTGTAATCCTGATAAAAGATCTCATCGGCAGCTTTGCCCTTCAAGTCGCTTCCCGCACGGAACATCTGCTTGGCATATTCTTCTACCTCTATCCCTGCAATCTCGGCCAGCTTTCTGGCAGCAGCCTCATCCGCCGGAGTACAGGTCGGTGACCGGAACATGAGCGTGTCGGAAAGGATCGCGGAGCAGAGCAGACCTGCCATCGGCTTAGTGATCTCCACACCCTGTTCTTCGTACATCTGCGTCACGATCGTTGCCGTACATCCTACCGGCTGGTTCCTGAAATAGACAGGCGACATGGTTTCCATAGAGCCCAGACGGTGATGGTCAATGATCTCCAGGATCTCACATTCTTCCAGTCCCTCCACGGCCTGTGACAGTTCATTGTGGTCCACCAGGATCATTTTCCGCTTCTCAAATCCCAGCATACGCCGTCTGGATGCAAGACCGATGAAGTCTCCCCTGGGGTCAAGCACCGGAAAATAGCGGAATCTCTTTTTTGCCATCAGTGCCTTCACATCATCCACATAGTCATTGGAAGAAAAGGTTATGATATTTTCTTTGGTCATCACATAGGAAATCGGCATGGACTGGCAGACCAGCCTGCCGGCTGTAAAAGTGTCGTAAGGCGTCACAAGGATATGGCATCCTTTTAACTCTGCCATCTCCTGGATTTCCCTGCTCACTTTGCTGCCCATACATACGATGATGCACTGGGCGCCGATCTCAATAGCGCGCTTCTGAACATCGTCTCTGTCCGCGAGGATCACTAAATCCCCCTCTGTCACAAACTGTTCCATCTTGTCGATGCTGGCAGCAGATACCGTTACCTTTCCGTGATCGATGACATCTGAAATATTGCCTGCCGTCATCACACCATCCAGAGTTTTTACCAGATTTTGATACGGAGTCTTTGCCTTTGCCAGAATCTCACTGTCATAAACATCCATGTCCGCATGGGCGATATCACTGATCGTCGCCATACCTTTCAGACGGTTATTTTCCAGGACTGGAAGAGCCACCAGTTTCAGCTTCTTCATCCGGTCCCCTGCCTCCTTGATCGAGATGTCCTGTCTGACACCTTCCACCTCATGCAGCGTGATATCGCTCATACGGGGCCTGATATCGCTCAAAAACTCCGGGGCCTTCACATGAAACTGCTTTAATACAAAACTCGTCTCTCCGTTAACGTTGCCGGCCCTGCGGGCTTCAAATCCCCCTCCGTTTACCTGATTTTTCAGATTCGCGTAGGCGATCGCAGAGCAAATGGAGTCCGTATCCGGATTCCTGTGCCCGATTACATAAGTACTTTTCATGGCTCCTCCTTCTGTTCCATTGGAAGTCTGACAATAAACTCCGTGAAATCCTTATTACTGTTCGCAGTGATCGTTCCCTGATGCAGCTCTACGATCTCCCTGGCGATTGCAAGACCAAGGCCCGCTCCGCCGGTCTCCGTAGACCGTGCTTCATCCAGACGGTAAAACTTTTCAAATAAATTCTCAAGTTTATGCTTCGGTATCTCTTTCCCCTGGTTCCTGATCCTGATCACCGTCTCTTTTTCTTCTCCCGATGCGCTGACCTCGATAGCTGAATTCGGGTAACAGTAGGAAACTCCGTTTCTTAAGAGGTTCTCAAAGACACGAGCCAGTTTGTCCGGGTCCCCGTGGATCAGGATCGAGTCTTCGATCTCCGTGTGGCAGGTCAGGCCGCGTTCTTTAAAGACCGGTTCAAAAGAATCCAATACCTGTTCTAACAAAACATACAGATAGAATGTCTTCTTTTCCAGAGTAATATTCTGAAGATTGTATCTTGTAATCTCAAAAAATTCATTGATCAGGTCCCCCAGACGTTTGGCTTTCTCCAGAGAAATATCTGTATACTTTGCCCTCTGTTCCAGAGGCATATCCGGTGCCTCGCTTAAAAGACTCAGGTATGCAATAACCGATGTCAGAGGAGTCTTCAAATCATGGGCCAGATATACCACCAGGTCATTTTTGCGCTGCTCGCTCTCCTGGGCCTGCCTGCGCTGTTCCTTCAGACTGACCTTGATCTCATTGAGACGGTTTTCCATAGGCTGCAATTCCGGCTCCAGCTCGATCAGATCGCTGGAGTCTGTCAGGATCATATCGATCCCGGATTCAATCTGCCTCAAATAGGTTGTAAACCTGGACATACCCAGATAAAAACTGCATAAGAACAGAAAGATAAATCCCGTAGAAATGATCATGGTCTTATTATCCCAGAAGATCGCACGGTACAGATGAATAGCACTCTCATTGTCGAATCCGAACTGCTCAAAAAAGTGCACCATGCTGTCTGCAAACGGCGCCTGAAGCACTCCGTCCACAAAGACAAAAATAAACAGATAACCAAAGATACCTACGAGCAGGCTGATGCCTAAGGTCTGGAGCATAATCCTGATTTTTAAGCTCCGGTATTTGTTCCACTTACTCCTCAACTTTATATCCCACTCCCCAGACAGTCTTGATCAGCTCTTTATGTCCCATCACCTCTCCGAGCTTTTCTCTCAGGTGGCGGATGTGGACCATAACTGTATTGTTGTTGTTCTTGAAATATTTTTCTTTCCACACCTGCTCAAACAGATTTTCCGAACTTATGACCTTTCCCTTATTCTTAGTGAGTATCCAGAGGATCGAAAACTCCAGAGGCGTCAGTATCACTTCCTCTTCCCCATACAGACATTGGTGTGTATTCCTGTTCAGCACCAGTCCGGCAATCTCCAGAGTATCTTCACTGCTCTGGCCGCTGCCGTCATTATAGCGGATAAAACGGCGCAGCTGGGCTTTCACCCTCGCCATCAGCTCCAGCGGTTCAAACGGTTTTTCGATATAGTCATCCGCTCCCAGGGTCAGTCCGTTGATCTTATCCATAGATGCTGTCTTTGCGGTCAGCATGATAACCGGAAAGTTATGGTCTTTCCGTATTTCTTTTAATATTTCAAAGCCATCAATGTCCGGGAGCATCACATCCAGAATTGCCAGATCGATCTGCTCCTGTTCCACACATTCCAGTGCCCCGGCACCGTTGTAGAACTTGAACACCTCATAGTTTTCATTTTTCAAATAGAGCTCTATGAAATCAGCGATTTCCTTTTCATCATCTACTACAAGCACATTTGACTGCTTCATTGATACCTCCTATATCTTTTTGCCGCCGTTGATCACCTGAAACGGCACGTCGTCCTGTTTCTTCGCCATATCCGAGAGCGTATGGCCTTTTTTCCCATAAATGGGCGTATGATAAAAAACAGTTTTCAAACAATCGTAAAAAATCTTTTCGTCCTCTTCTTCGGCATCCAGGAGTCTGGATACTTTTACAACCGTATCCAGATAACTGGCACCGTTCTGAATCATCAAAATAATGGACTTCATAATTACCATAGCCTTGTAGCGGTCGTCCTCGATCTCCTCCAGAATATAAGTAAACATCTCGGAGACTCCCGGCCATCCGGTCACGCCGTTGCCCATGGCAAGCGCCACATACTCATCTTCCGTATATTCCTTGAAATTAAGATCCTGATACTCGTTCCACTCGTCAAACACTTCGTTCCGGTCAAGGACCTCACGGCTCACCATAAACAGGCGCTTTGTTTTCTCATTGCGCAGCAGGATGCCGCTTCGCCAAAATACGATCCGGATCAGGAGAAACCTTTCCATCTCGTCATAAGATATCTCCTCCCCTGTCACCTGCACAAAAATATCATAGCAGTAATATACATCGAGAATACCGTAAGTAAACAGCATCCCGAAAATAACCTGCTCCCATCTTGTATGCCTTTCCATGATCTTCCCGGACTTGTGGCTCTTTAAAATAAAATAAAACAGATCCTTTGCCTCTATATTAACAGCCACCTGGTCCTCTTCCACATGAATGAAGCCCAGATACCGGAGCTGCTGAAGATCATTAAAATTGGGCTCCAGTGCAAACTGCCCATCCTTCTGTTCCCAAAGTTCAAACAAAAGTTCAATTGCCTCCAACTGAAGCATCCAGAGAAGAACCTGGGGCTCATCGATGAGTCTGCCGGCGATCTCCCCGGCCAGTTCAAGCTTGGCTGCATCTGCCTGCACCGGCAGAAAGAGGCGTTCACAGATTACTATTAAATTTCTTGTCTTATTGGTAGATAGTTCTTCTACATACGGCCGCTCTGAATACAAAATTCTTGCCATCCTGACCACCTCTTCTTCTAATTTATTGTATCACAGTTTTTTGATTTCTTCTATTCTTTCTATTGCCATATCGTATCCCATCTGATAAGTCTCCCTGAGCACATCGATATCCTTTTCAAAACTGTCAATGGGATGATCCGGCCTGAGAATCACAGCCTTTCCTTCTCTCTCCAGTCTCTCGCAGTACCGGACAGTGCGGTTGTACTCCACATGACGGTTCAAAAGCAGGTCCGGAAGCTTCGGATACTTTCTTTTCAGCAGCCTTGATGTAACCTTATGGCTTTTGCTGAGCTCCTTTTTATATCCCTTTGGTCTTGTGAGTACGATCAAATGCTTGTCATTGCCGTCCCGTATCGCTTTGCGAACCGGGATCGGATCTGCGATTCCTCCGTCGAAATAAGGAACACCGTCCAGATTGATCGCCGGGAAAATAAGCGGCAGTGCGCAGGTTGCCCTCAGCATCATGCACTCCTCATCCAAGTCTTTTCCGTCTTTGTACTCGATTTCCCCGGTCAGGGCATTGGTAACTCCCACTAGGATTTTTCCGTCATATTTGTAAAAGGTGTCCCAGTCAAACGGATATAATTTATTTGGGATCACATTGTATACAAAATTCAGCCCGAACAGGCTTCTTTCTTTGATAAGATTCTGTCTTCCTACATACCTGGGATCATTTCTGTGATTCATAAGGATCTGAAGATTTCTCTCCCTCTGTCTGGATACGTAAGAAAAGCCGTCACAGATGCCGGCTGACACTCCGATCACATACGGAAACATAATGTCGCGGTCCAGCAGGGCATCCATCACCCCTGCGCTGAAAATAGGCCGGAATGTCCCGCCCTCTAATATTAAACTTGCCATTTTCTCTCACTCCTAACTGCGTTTGGGCACTCCCCGTAATCCGCGGAAATGCTTCTCCTTTCCTTTATTATAACACAAAAACTGGAAACTTATTGTATGAGTTTTTATCACTTGATTGTCTCTTTTGGCTGATATTGCAATTTTCAAACCATTGCACTTTCTAATAAACAATGATACAATACGAAAGATGACCTTTAAGGTCGTTTTTGAAACTAAAATGGGAGCTTTTACGGGCTGAGAGGAAGGATGAACCTTCGACCATCATACCTGATTTGGGTAATGCCAACGTAGGGATTTAGATGCTTATTGTAACGGAAGCATGTACATTAAAAAGTAATGTTCCGAAAACTAAATACTGCATTTTAGATTCCCTCCCGACTGATTGAAACGAGGAGGTTGTAAGATGACTTACACAACACAGATGAATGCCGCCAGAGCCGGCATCGCGACCAAGGAAATGGAAACTGTAGCTGCCTATGAAGGAATGGATCTTCAAAAGCTTATGAATGAAGTTGCCGCCGGAACAATCGTCATACCGGCCAACAAAAATCATAAATGCTTAAAGCCGTTCGGCATCGGCAATTCCCTGAAAACAAAGATCAATGTCAACCTTGGAACATCCAGAGACTGTCTGAATATGGATGTGGAGATGAAGAAAGTAAACCAGGCTGTCTCCATGGGTGCTGAAGCGATCATGGATCTTTCTTCTTTCGGGGACACTCAGACCTTCAGAAGAAAGCTTGTGGCTGAATGCCCGGCCATTCTGGGCACTGTTCCGATTTACGATGCCATCGTATACTACAACAAGGCTCTCAAGGATATCACATCCAGAGAATGGATCGACATATTTAAAATGCATGCGGAAGACGGAGTCGACTTCATGACCATACACTGCGGGATTAACCGCAGTACTGCAGACCGTTTTAAGGCCATGAAGAGACAGATGAACATTGTTTCCCGCGGCGGATCATTGATCTTTGCCTGGATGGAAGCTACCGGCTGTGAAAATCCGTTCTTTGAATACTATGATGAGATTTTGGACATTTGTAATGAATATGACGTTACTCTAAGCCTCGGGGATGCCTGCCGTCCGGGGTGCATTAAAGACGCCAGCGATATTTCTCAGATCGAGGAGCTGGTAACTTTGGGAGAATTGACGGCCCGGGCCTGGAAAAAGGATGTCCAGGTAATGATCGAAGGACCCGGACACATGCCAATGGACCAGATACAGGCAAATATGAAAATTCAGCAGACTATATGCAAAGGTGCGCCTTTTTATGTGTTAGGGCCGCTGGTTACCGATATCGCCCCTGGATATGACCATATCACTTCAGCGATCGGAGGTGCCATTGCAGCGGCATCCGGTGCAAGCTTCCTGTGTTATGTTACACCGGCCGAGCATCTGCGTCTTCCAAATGTAGACGATGTAAAAGAAGGCATTATGGCTTCAAAGATTGCAGCCCATGCGGCGGATATCGCCAAAGGCATAAAAGGAGCAATCGATTGGGACAACCAGATGGCCAAGGCAAGGCAGAAGCTTGACTGGGAGGCCCAGTTTGATCTGGCTTTAGACCCTGAAAAGGCAAGAAGGTACCGCGCTGAATCAAAACCTGAAAGAGAAGATACATGTACCATGTGCGGAAAAATGTGTTCCGTTCGAAATATGAATGCTGTGTTGGCAGGTGAAGATGTCGACGTAGTATAAACTAAAGGAGGATTTCACAGATTTATGAATGAAGAAAGAGGCAGCTTTTCCAGCAGAATCGGCTTTGTGCTTGCGACTGCGGGATCAGCGGTAGGATTAGGAAACATATGGAGATTTCCATATTTGGCAGCTAAATACGGAGGAGGAAGCTTCCTTTTGATCTATCTGATACTTGCAGTAACCTTTGGGTTTACTCTGATGATCACCGAGATTGCCATTGGCCGGAGAACCGGAAAAAGTGCCATACATGCATTTTCCTATTTTAATAAAAAGTATAAGTTTATCGGTTATCTGACCAGTATCATACCGTTTATTATATTCCCTTATTACTGTGTCATTGGAGGATGGGTAACAAAATATCTGTTTGTCTCAATAAGCGGAAATATCAGCCAGGCGGCTGGAGATACTTTCTTTGAAGGCTTTATCAGCCAGTCCGTAAGCCCTATGGTATGGCTCCTGATCTTTGCAGGACTTGTATTGATTGTCGTAGCTCTCGGGGTTGAAGGCGGTATTGAAAAAGTCAGTACGATCCTGATGCCGGTCTTAATTGTATTGTTGATCGGAATCTCCGTATACTGCATTACCAGAAAGGGTGCCATGGAAGGTGTATTGTATTACATCAAGCCAAATCTCAGGGATCTGACACCTACCACATTCCTTGCTGCTCTGGGACAGCTGTTCTACTCCATGTCCCTTGCTATGGGAATCATGATTACATTTGGTTCCTATATGCCGAAAAAGTCTAACCTTGAGAAGTCTGTTTCACAGGTAGAGATTTTTGATACAGGTGTTGCATTCCTGTCAGGGCTTATGATCGTTCCTGCGGTCTTTGTATTTTCAGGAGGCAATGCGGATATGCTTGCATCCGGACCATCCCTGATGTTCAAAATGCTTCCGAAGGTATTTAACAGCATGGCCCTGGGAACTGTCATTGGAGCTGTTTTCTTCATTTTAGTTTTCTTCGCGGCGCTGACTTCTGCGATTTCTCTTTTGGAAACGCTGGTCTCCATCGTAATGGATAAGTTTCATTTATCCCGCATCAGAGCCTGCATTACCATGTTTGTCATTGCAATGATCATGGCAGTGCCGTCATCTCTGGGATTTGGTATATGGGGTCATATTAAGCTTCTTGGCTTCAGTTTTCTGGATTTCTTCGACTTCCTGAGCAACAGCGTCTTGATGCCGATTGCAGCATTCTGCACCTGCATATTTGCCGCTTATGTTATCAAACCAAAAGAAATCATTGATGAAGTGGAAAGTTCAGGAGATTTCAAACGAAAAAATTTATATATTCCAATGATTAGATTTTTTGCACCGATCTGTATCATAGCCATTCTCCTGTTCTCCATATTCCAGGGAATGGGAGTTATCACAGTGTAATAGGTGACACCTAAAAGTCAGACTTTATTGCGAAGTGGAAAATCCACTTCGCATTTTTCTTTTATGCCGCCAAGAGACTGAGTCTGTATTCAACCGGACTCAGCCATCCTAGCCTGGGTGCAGAACTGGAAAGGGCAGAGGATGGCCAGCATTGCTTAGAGTGTGGCATGAACGCCCATATAGCAAAGCCTGTTGACGTAAAAGAATTAACCGGCATTCTGAAAAAATACTTAAAATAAATTTATTAACAAAAGCGCATGCTCTTGTCATGCGCTTTTATTAATCACTGAAAAAGCTCTCAATCGGCCCCTGTTTTTTCTATACTGCTTTAACAACAATCCTTCATGGTCTTTCCTTCGCCGCACAGTCCTTCGAAGTCTTTTGTGAATGCGCCTACTGCGGCGGTTACAGCGTCATTTTTGATCAGTCCCTCTATGACATCCGGTGCGATGGTTGCAGCACCGATCCCATAGGCACAGAGTTCCAATACCTGCTGTGAATTCTTGAAGCTGGCAGCCAGCACTTCTGTTTTAAGCCCATTGTTCTGAAAAATATCGTGAATCTTCTTCACCGTCTCAATTCCATCGGCCCCCAGATTATCGATACGGTTTACATATGGCGCTGCATAAGCGGCGCCTGCCTTTGCCGCTAAAAATGCCTGCATCGGAGTATAAATGGCCGTGGCCGTTATCTTTACCCCTTTGGCAGACAGAAGTTTCATTGCCTTTAATCCTTCCCTTGTAGTGGGGACTTTAATATATGTATTCTCTCCAAGTCGTTTTTGCATTTCTTTTGCTTCTGTGACCATATCTTCGGCACTCTTTGAGACAACCTGCACGTGAAGGTCCGCATCTTTTCCGATAAATTCACGAATTTCACCAAGCACCTCATATGGAGGCCGTTTGCTCTTGGCTAAGATGGACGGGTTGGTAGTTACCCCTTCCACAGGAAAATACTCATATAAGTTTTTAATAGCTTCCACATCTGCATCATCAATAATAAATTTCATCTTGTTCTCCTTTATTTAAATTTCCATGATCGTATTGCTTACACCGCCCTGTCTTGCCCAGCTCTCAAATTCTCTCATCTGTGATTTGGAATACATCTCTGGATTTTCGGCAAAACAGAACTCTTTGCCAATTAAATGATACTTGGCTTCCGCCAGGGGGTTATAGTTTAGAATTTCATATGAAACATCGGGATATATCCTGCTGATATATCCGGCAATTTTCGTAATATTATCTCTGTACGCGGTAAGGCCCGGGATCATCGGTGTCCGTATGATGACCTGGTCTTTCTTTTCCGATTCCAGCAGATACCTTATATTTTCTTTGATCTTCGGATTTGGTACTCCCACGTACTTTATGTGTCTTTCCCCATCCATTATTTTAAAATCTGCAAAGATCAGATCCAGATACGGCAAAAGTTTTTCAAGTACTTCCTGTTCTGCATACAGGGAAGTCTCTATCGCAGTATGAATTCCTTCTTTTTTGCACTGCTCCAGTATTTCCAGTGCAAACTCCCATTGAAGCAGCGGCTCTCCTCCTGACAAAGTGACTCCGCCGCCATGCCTGTAAAATACCATGTCTTTTCTGATCTCTTCCATCACTTCTTTCACGCTGTACTCCCTGGAATCCATGACGATAGCACCTGACGGGCACAATTCTGCAAGATATTCCCAGTCTTCCGACGCGTCAATATTCATGAGCATCGTATCTCCCCTGCATTTCATTCCGCCGTTCACGCTTTCTGCCGCACACATTTTACAGTGTATGCACCGGTTCTCAAAATATAGCGGACGCCGCCTTAATGAAATCCCCTCCGGGTTCTGACACCACACACAGGACAGGGGACAGCCTTTGAAAAAGACCGTCGTCCGGATACCGTCCCCGTCATGGGTTGAAAATCTGCGGATGTCAAAGATTGTTCCTTTCATATCATATGTCTCCGTAGCTGGTGCGAGCGATGATCTCATTCTGAAGTTCATCTGCAAGTTCTGTGAAATATGCGGTATATCCGGCCACCCGGACCGTAAGGCCCCTGTACTGCTCCGGATTTTTCTTTGCTGCTATGAGATCCTCTCTCCGTACAACATTAAACTGTATATGAGGGATTTCCAGGTCTACAAAGCTTCGCAGAAACCCGGCAAATTTTCGGATACCGGATTCGTTTTTAAAAAATTCAGGCAGAAATTTCATATTCAGCAGCCCTCCGTTTGTGGTAAGATTTTTATCCAGTTTTGATACGGATTTCAGGACCGCCGTCGGACCTTTCATATCTCTTCCATAAACCGGAGACATACCGCCGTCGGCAAGAGGCTCTCCTGCGTAGCGTCCGTCCGGTGACGCCCCGACATTTTCCCCCATGGGTACATGGGCTGAGACTGTATACATTCCCGTGTGGTATGGACCTCCGCGGTAGTTTTTAAATGTGCGCAGACGGTTTTTAAAATATTCGGCCCATTTTGTACCCATGGCGTCCACCCAGTCCACGTCGTTTCCGTACTTAGGCACTTTATTTAAGAGCATGGTCCTCATGACCTCATCTCCTTCAAAGTTTGTCTTTAATGCAAGGAGCAGTCTTTCCGGCTCAATTTTCTTATCATCATAGACCATCTGTTTTACTGCCGCCAGGCTGTCTGCAAGATTTGCCACCTGGATCATCTGGATACCGGATAAGTTGTATTTTGCTCCTCCTGCTGTCACGTCTATTCCTCTTTCCATACAGTCGTCGATCGATGCTGAGAGAAACGGAGACGGCAGCAGGTCGATGTGTGCCTTCTCTACCTCCTCACAGGCCAGGATCATTTTGTCCATGAAATAATCGATCTGTTTTTGGAATGCATCTTCCAGTTCCTCAAACGTTTCATAAGTCTCAAGGCTTCCGTAATCAGGAGCGATCTTCTCTCCTGTGAGCAGACAGATTCCGCCGGTCATTGCGGCTTCCAGCGCCTTATTCAGATTAAACATGGCAGAATCGCTCCATCCGAGGTTATTTCCCTGTGTCGTCAGCTCCACGCATCCAACGATGGCATAATCCATGGCATCTTTTTCTTCGATCCCAAGCTCCATGACGGACGGGATCACTGCTTTGTCATTAAAAAACTGAGGCATTCCGCTGCCCTTTGACACGACACGGACCGCTTCAAATAGAAGATCATCCCCTGTGCCCTCGTGGAGCCTCACAGAAAGGTTCGGCTGAGGAAGTCCAAGGTGTTTCTGGGCCACCAGGAATAAAAACGAAAGATCATTGGAATAATCATTTCCATGCTCATCCTGGCCTCCGACAGCTATATTAAACCCGATCGGAAATCCTGCGAAATATTTTGCGCCGTGAGAATTTCTCATATAAACGATCTCATTGAATTTGAGCCACATACATTCGATGATTTCGAGTGCATCCTGTTTTGTGATTCTTTCTTCTTTTATGTCATTCTCATAGTAAGAGATCAGGTGGCGGTCCAGACGCCCCGGTGAAAATGAAGAAGCATTGGATTCCATCTGCAGAACCACAAACAAAAACCATATAGACTGCACCGCTTCATGAAAGGTCTCTGCAGGATGCTGACTCAGCTTTTTGCAGTTTTTTGCCACACACATCATAGATTCTTTCTTGGCTTCATCGTCCTGATCTTCTGAAAGCTCCATCATCAGGTCATGATAGCGCAGCATAAAGTTTCTGACGCCTTCCATCACCAGAACGACACTTTCGTAGAAATTTCTCTGCTCCTCACTGCAGGATGTAAGTTTCTCTCTTGCCTGTTCCTGAAGTCCTGCCGGACCAAGCTTCAGCCATGTCACGCAGTTAGGGCAGATATGCCCCTGGGCATGGTCCTTTTGGTTAATCTTCACTACTTTTGATATCTCGTTTATTTCTTTTCCATATCTCTCATTTAGGACATCTTCCAGAGACTTTCCTTCCCAGTAAGGTTTAATCTCTTTTCTGAATGTTTCAATGTCTTCCGGATGGACATGGAACTTATCCTGCGGCCTTGTGGGAAGAGTCTCAAACTCCTTATCCACCCATGTGCTTCCGCTTTCCGGAAAGACCACCCCATAGCGGACTCCTGCCGTGCGGTTGCCCACAATCAGTTCCTCCGGTTCTGCACTGATCTTAATCTTCTCCAATGATGCTTTTAATGCCAGCGCTCTCTGAATGATCCTCGGCTGATCCTCATGTCGTTTGTAGCTGTCCGTTATAATGAGTGCCTGCTCAATGGAAGCATACCTTGGTTCCGATAACATTTTATCTTTTAAGTATTTTACTCTGTCTGTCTGAAAAACACCCTCCATATACTGCTCCTTCCCTGTTTTGTTCTATATATTAAAATTTATTGTTTGATATTATTATATATTATTTATTATTGTTTTGCAAGACATAATGCAAATTTAGTGTATTAAAAAAATTATCTTCGTACTATCTTTATCCACTGCTGATTCGTTATATATAATAAGTGGATAAGTATTTTAAAGTTCCAGCAATGAGAAAGGAGGATTTTGTGCACAGTGATTTTCGATTAATCAGAAAAATGAAACAAGGCGATGATACTGCATTTGATTTGTTTATTCATACATATTACAAAAATATTTTAATTTACTGCCATTCTCATTGTTTTGATCAAAAGTATGCTGAAGATTTAACACAGGAAACTTTTATACGTTTTTTTATAAAATTGTCTGATTATCATTACAGAGGAAAAACTTTGAACTATCTATATACGATAGCAGGTAACTTATGTAAGGATTATTTGAAAAAAATAAAAGAAACACCTGTGGAAGAAACAGAATTCGTCAGGGAACATAAAGCGGTGCATCAAATGGAGTATGTTTTGAACGAAATTTTTATTGAGCAGGCACTTAAACAATTACCAGATGAATTGAGAGAGGTAATTACTCTTTATTACTTTCAGGAACTGAAACTCAGAGAAATTTCTGAAACATTACAGATAGGTCTCCCATTAGTGAAATACCGTTTAAAACGAGCCAAGCAGCAGTTAGAAGAATGGATGAGAAAGGAGGAAAATTATGAATTTGGAAGAAAGGATGAAAAGGTATAAAGAAACCGTACAGGCAGAACTGCACGAGGAAGGAATACAAGAAACAATCCGCAAATCAAAAACTGCCTTTTTAACGGCAGAACGGGAAAGAGTGCTGTCTTACCGTGAATTTTTATGGATACAGACAAAAATCATACAAAAAAAGTGGTGGGTTCTCCAGTTCTTACTTCTAGTGACATTGTGGATTCTTTTAACCTCTGTAACCGATGAAATATACGCAAAAAAAAGTATGGGGGTAATGGCGTCACTGTTTGTAATACTTATGATTCCTGAACTATGGAAAAACAGGTCATATGAGTGTATGGAAATAGAAGCTGCTTCTTACTATTCTCTGAAACAAGTATATGCGGCACGTATGCTGTTATTTGGCATTATAGATACCTTTCTGATTACTGTATTTTGCGGGACTGCTGCAGCGGGACTGCATTTTGGGGTGTCAGAGCTGGTCATTCAATTTCTTTTTCCATTGAGCATCACTGCCTGTATTTGTTTTGGTATATTATGCAGCAAATATTGTTTCAGTGAAACGGCAGCAATCATTTTATGTATTATATGGAGCGCCGTATGGCTGTTTATCATTTTAAATGAAAGTCTGTATAAAATCGTTGCTGTTCCAATCTGGTTTACTTTATTGGGATTTGCAATTCTCTTCCTTGTCTTTGCTGTCTGCCGTATTTTAAAAAGTTGTAATAAATATTTGGAGGTGCCGCTTGATGAAATTAGAACTTGATCATTTAACAAAAAAATTTGGAGATTTTACTGCTGTAAACCATATAAATCTCACTATGAAAAACGGAGTATATGGTCTGTTGGGAGTAAACGGAGCAGGAAAAACTACGTTAATGAGAATGCTGTGTACCTTGCTGAAACCTACAAGCGGAACGATCCGCTGTGACGGCAGAGATATTTTCAAAATGGACAGCGAATACCGCAGATTATTAGGATACTTGCCGCAGGAATTTGGGTTTTACCCACAATTTTCGGTGCAGGATTATTTGCTTTATATTGCAGCATTAAAAGGAATCCCTCCGGCTGCCGCAAAAGAGCGGGTAAAGGAATTACTTTTTAAAGTAGGGCTTTCAAAGGCAGCGCATAAAAAAATGAAAAAATTATCCGGCGGCATGAAACGCAGGGCAGGGATTGCACAGGCAATGCTGAATAATCCAAAAATCCTCATACTTGATGAGCCCACGGCAGGGCTTGACCCAAATGAAAGGATTCGTTTCCGAAACTTAATCAGTGAACTCTCAGAGCAAAGACTGGTTCTTCTGTCTACTCACATTGTTTCTGATATTGAATATATAGCCAATGAAATCTGGCTGATGAAAGACGGAGAGCTCATGCACAAAGGATCTGCAGATGAAATCATAAACTCTATGCCGGAAACAGTATGGGAATGTTTTGTAGAAAAGAATATGGTCTCTGATTTTATAAAAAGGTACAGGATTTCCAATATGAAAACAGAACCGGACGGAATTATTTTGCGCATTATTTCTCAGGAAAGGCCGTTTACAAATGCCAAATGTGTAAAAGCATCATTAGAGGATGTATTTTTATATTACTTTGGAGAAAAGGCAGGTGATGAAAATGCTGCGATTTGAACTGAAAAAAATATTTTCTAAGTTTAAAAACAGGATAGCCGTTCTGGTTTTATTGGTGACCCTCATTCTAACCAGTATTCTGACAATTAACAAAGTTGAGTATATTGATGATAACGGAAACAGCTCGACTGGAATCTCAGCGGCAAAAAACCTTAGAACAGCCCAGAACAAATGGGCAGGTGATCTTACCGAGGATGTCCTTCAAAAGGTGCTGGAGAAAAATAAGAAAATTAAAAATTCCAAAGAAGCATTGTCAGATGACCTGCTGGAACGGGATAAAGCATTTGCAAAAATGCAGGATATTACCGGCATTCTTGATGTTATTAATTGTGCATTCAGTGAATATAGAGATTACGACGGTTTTGCGGCTGACCATGTTTCCGGCAGGGATGTGAAAAATATTTACAAAAAAAGAATTTCTGCTTTAAAAGAATATTTTGATTCGGGAAAAGAAACTTTTACGGATGAACAAAAAAAATTTTTGATACGGCAATATAAAAACCTGGAAACACCTTTTCACTATGAATATATAGACGGATGGAGCGCATTGCTGCAAAACATATCCACATTTATTCTGATTTTAGCGTTAATCATTGGTTTTTTGGTATCCGGTATTTTTTCAGATGAGTTTCAGACAAAGGCAGATTCTATTTTCTTTTCAGCCAAATTAGGAAGGAGTAAAGGGATTTTATCAAAGATGTGGGCGGGATTTTTAATTACCACGGTTTTTTATGTTGTTTTTGTGTTTTTATATACTCTGACTGTACTTTTCGTATTGGGCACAGACGGTGCAAATTGCCCTATTCAGCTGGACATGTGGAGAAGTGTTTATAATATTTCTTTTCTGCAGGCATATCTATTTATTGCAGCAGGCGGTTATATTGGTACGCTGTTTGCTTCCATACTTGCTATGCTTGTATCGGCAATCACACATTCGACTCCAACAGCCGTCATTGTGCCGTTCATTGTACTGTGTGCGCTTCCTTTTTTAAGCAGGATCATTACATTGCCGGGAGTGTGTTCTTTCTTTCCGGATCAGTTATTAGAAATATATATAGATATTAAAGAATCCGGACTTGTGGAATTAGGAGGAAAAGTCATGACCACAGCAGCCGTTATCATTCCTGTATATGCGGTCATATGCTTAATTCTTCAGCCTGTATTATACAGGATCTATCAAAAAGCAGAGATAAGATAGATAAAACGGTATAAAAGGGGGCGGCTTTACGAAAGCCGCCCTTGTTTTTGTTTAAAGTTCCTTCACCATTTTTTCCAACTTCGTAATGATTGCCTCTGCCTTCTTCACAGCATCACTGACTCCTACTTTGACCTTTGGAATATTTTCAAATCTGTCCTCATCCTTGATCGGCATATCCTTCGTAAGGATCACCGCATCCGTTCCGATCAGATCTTCCGGTGTAATCTGGTTCTCTATCCCGATAGACCCCTGTGTCTCCACTTTAATCTCGATCCCGTGTTTCCTGGCCGCTTTCTCCAGCGCCTCCGCTGACATATAGGTATGTGCCACCCCTGACGGGCATGCCGTAACCGCTAAAAATTTCATGATAGAATACCTCCTCTAGATTTTCTGATGTTCTTTATTCAAATGAAAGATCAATGTCTAAATCCCCTTCGTCTGTGCCTGCTGCCTCTTCTGTAATATCCTTCTTCAGCAGAATCATCAGCCCTGCAGTCACTCCGACGGCAATGGCAAGGGATACAAGAAATCCAATTGGATTTCCAAGGACAGGAATCATAATCAGGCCGGACCAGGCAACAGGATTTGTAATATTGAACAGATAACCCACGGCTCCGCCTACAGCCGAACCGATCATGGTCGATGGAATGACACGCAGCGGGTCGTTGGCCGCAAACGGAATAGCTCCCTCAGTAATCCCTACACAGCCCATGGCAACTGCACTCTTTGCTGCTTCTCTCTCTTCCTGGGTAAACTTTTTCTTTGCTAAAAATGCTGCCAGAGCACATCCAAGCGGCGGTGCTGTCATTGTCACAGCCATAGGCCCTGCATATGTATACACGCCGGCACTTACCGTAGCCACGCCAAAGGTATATGCTACCTTATTAAATGGTCCGCCAAAGTCAAAGCCTGCTAGCAGTCCGCATACTGCACCTAAAATTACTTTATTCCCATTTCCCAAATGCTCCATAACCTTTGTCATTCCGTCCATAATTCCTGCGATCGGTGCTCCAAGGACATACTGCATAAATCCCATGGTTATTAAAGAACCGACGATCGGAATGATCATGATGGGCATGATGGAGCTCAATGCTTTCGGCACTTTGATCTTTTTTAAATAGTAGCATACAATTCCGCCAAGAAGTCCTGTTACGATTCCTCCCAGGAATCCGGCTCCGACACTGATGGAGATCATTCCTCCAACAAATCCGGGACAAATACCCGCACGGTCTGCGATGGATGCCGCAATATATGCTGACAAAACCGGTACCATCAAATTCAGCGCGGTAGAACCAAAGTTCCATAAAGTTGCCATCCAGGTCCCCTCCGGCGGAACACCTCCCTGCCCGTATGCCATGACGGCAACTGCCATTAAAATACCTCCGGTCACTACAAACGGAATCATATGAGACACTCCGTTCATCAGATGTTTTCTTGTATCTTTAAAAATACCTGCAAGTTCGTTCATCTTCTCTCTCCTCCTTATAGTATCAGTTCCAACACTTCTTTTTCATTGGTTACATTCATGAGCTGCTCTCTGAAGTCATCATGGATGATCTTTCTTGACAATTTCGCCAGAATCTCCAGATGCTTATCTCCCTGTCCCGGGTCCGGAACTGCGATCTGAAAGACCATCTGGACTTTTTCATTCGCCCACTGCACCGGGTCTTTCAGCCTTGCAAATGCCAGAGACGGTTCCTTTACATGGACCGATTTCGCATGGGGTGTGGCGATCAGAAATCCTATACTTGTCGGCGCTCCCTCCTCTCTCTTTATAACATCCGCCACATATGCCGCCCTGTCATTCAAACGTCCCTGTTCTTCCATTACTCCGGCAATCTTAGAGACTGTTTCTTCCGGTGACGCCGCTTCCAGGTCAAATACGATCAGTCCTTCATTCATTAATTCCATAGTTCTTTACTCCTTTTGCTTCTTCTGCCGCTTTTAGCATGTCTTCACAGCATTGCTTTACTGTCTTTCCTTTAAGAAACAAGCCCGATGTTCCTCCGGTTAAGATGTCTGCCCCGGCTTTTACCGCTCTCGGAATCGTATCCTGATTGATGTTGCCGTCTGCCTGAATCTTCGTCTTCAGTCCTGCATCGTTCAGCATCGTCCTCATCTGCCTGATGTGACCGAGTGCCCCCTCCTGCATCTTTTGTCCTGAAAACCCGGGGTCGACTGTGAGTTTTAAGATCCAGGCCGCTTCACCTGCCAGTGTGATGAAATTCTCCCCCGGGGGTGTCGTGGATTTATATGCCAATACCGGCTGGACACCCGCTTTCCTGATCTGTTCAAGCACCCTGAGAGGTTCTTTCATCGCCTCATAGTGTACCGCTATGTAATCTGCTCCCGCATCGGCATACATGCCGATATAGCGCTCTGGCTCATAAGCGGCCAGATGAGCTTCTATGGGGAGGCTGGTTATGCCTCTCATCTGTTTTAAGAGTGTTTCCGATAATATGAAACAATCATTAAACCTTCCATCCACCATATCATAGTGAAAAAACGAGATTCCCGCTTCCTCGGCTTCCTCTACGGCATCTGCCAGATGACACAGATCCATGCAGGAAACAGATGCAGAAACCATAAGTTCCTTTTCCGCTGCTCTTTTCATAGCTTTCCTTTCTTTTTATTATTTATCCTTGTTTATTATTATTTTATATTTATTTATATTATTATTCAATATCTCTTTTGTTCTCTTTTTGCAGTTGTATATCTGCAAAAACGCTGCACTGCACCGAGGCAAAACCAAAAATTGCGGGTAAACAACTGCAGTTTATGACATAGCGTTCAGTCTCTCTTCATTATATAAAAAAAGAAAGTGCCCAAAAGACACCTTCTTAATCCGAATTCATCATGATAATATTCTTGATCTCTTCTTTATTACCCGCTTTCCTTATGAGTTTTGCCGCATTCTTTTCCATCGTCATTTCGTAAAATGTTTCAAAAAATGCTCTGGTGGACTGAATGTCTTCAAAATTCAGCGCCAGTAAAAATATCACATCCACGCTTCCCTCATCCCACTCAACTTTATGGTCCGTCTTTATGATCGCCACAGCCGGCTTTTCAACGAGATTTGCCATGCCATGGGGAACCGCAACGCCTCCTCCCAGCACGGATACGCTGATCTCTTCCCTTCTCAGTACATCCTCATAAAAGCCGTCCTTTACATAGCCCCCGTCCTGCAGCTTTCTGCACACCTTATGTAACAGGGCTTTTTTCGTCAATGTCCCCGACTCCAGAAAAATCAGTTCGTCCTCCATCAAATTCTTAATGGTCCATCGTTTTTCCAGATTCTTTTTCTCTTCTTTCATCTCATGACAAATTTTCTTGATCCTGAAGACATCCTGCTCTCCCACAAGCGGAGTCGTATAAACCACATAAGGGTGTTTGATCTTCAATGAGGGAACCGTGGTGATCACAAGGTCATACTGACTCTCATCGATCATGACTCCTGCATTTGCCGGGAGTACAGATGTAACATTGATATCCATAATCTTATGTTCGATCTTCCTGGTAATGATCTGAGCGATCCCCACTCCGCCGCTGCCGATAACGACTGTATTGATGTCCCTCTTATTCTGAACCATGGCCCCACCAAAGAGAATTGCCATATATGAGATCTCATCTTCCGTCGGAAATGCGCCCACAAGGCTTTCATATTCTTTGCTTGCCGTAAAACAGGCTGAAAATATGGCTGAGTACGTCCTCTTTATCTCTTCCAGAAAAGGATTTTTAATCTCAAACCCAAACTTTACTCTTATGAAGGAACTGTTCAGAAATAAGGCTGTACTTGTCTTTAGCAGAGGATCTTCCCTGAAATCTCTCCCCACGATGGAAGAAATGTACTGAATCATGTTCTGGGCGGCGTCTTCGATATCTATCTCTTTTTCGATCAGAAATTTTTTATTAACAATGCGGCTGCTGTTCTGTACTTCCGCTCCGAGAAGCAGAAGATATAGATACAATCCCTCCCTCGGGTCAATGTTCATCCGGAATTGTCTGTTCAGAAGTCCTGTGAGTATGTCGGTCCAGTCGGCGATCTCCTCTACCAGTGTAAGTCTGCTGATCATAGACTCTTCCAGACAATGTCCTCCTCTCAGCCGATTCATCTGACTGCTCGTATATTCGGCCAGCATACAAAATGTATAATCATTAAACTGCATGCCGATCTGTCTCTCCAGCTGCTGAATACAGGAAATTACCTTATCGGCTGTGCTCTTTCTGTACTGAGATAAAAATCTTGCATATGTCACCGGATCGATTCTGTAATCCGGCACTGTGGCTGACTTCGGAGCCTCCTCCAGATAAACTTTCTGATTTTGGCATACCAGAACTTTTCTCAGGTCAAATTCCCGGCCCTGTATGACAATTCCTTTTCCCACGATCTGCCTGATACATACTCTGTCCGGCTCTAAAATCTTATTTGCCTTCTCGATATCTGTGCGGATCGTGGATTTGGAGACAAACAGCTCCTCCGCAAACAAAGACGCCGTGTAAGGCTCCCCATTTTCAATCAGAGTCCTGACAATATAGCGCATCCGGTATTTTCTTGTTTCGCAGGGGATATGGTCTTTCGGAAATAAGTGTTCCAATTCTTTTCTGTGCAGCCCTGCCTGAAGACAGACCCCTCTTCCCCTCCGGCGGACAAGCTGATATCCATTCTCTTCACAAAATTCAGCTGCCTCTTTCATATAATTATGTACACTCCGCTCAGAAATCTCCAGCATCCCTGCAATTCTCTCATAGGTGATAAAATCATCATCCTGATGGATCAGCACTTTCATTATTTTTTGTGCAGTCTTGGAAAGCATAGGAACTCCTTTTTATTACTTTTTATCATTGTTTATTGATATATATTATTTATTATTTTAGACTTTCCTATGATTTCTGTCAACGCTCACTTAAAGGCATCCCTTCCACTATCAGTAAAAACCACTGAAAAAGGCCAGAAAATATCCTGTATTTTCTGGCCTTCCCATATCACTCTTTTATTATTCTGTTGGTTTCAGGTTTTTCAGTGAAATATCCAGGATCGGAGCCGAATGGGTCAATGCCCCGGAAGATACGAAATCCACTCCAATCTCTTTGATCTTCTTTAACCGTTCCTTAGTCACATTGCCGGAACACTCTGTGAGAGCACGGCTTCCGATGATTTTAACCGCTTCCTTCATCATTTCATCCGACATGTTGTCCAGCATAATAATATCTGCACCTGCCTCCAGGGCGTCATTCACCATGGCAAGATTTTCGGTCTCTACTTCAATCTTCCGCACAAATGGAGCATAGGCTCTTGCCGCATAGACTGCCTCCCGGACCCCTCCGGCAGCGCCGATGTGGTTGTCTTTCAGCATCACCCCGTCAGAGAGATTATAACGGTGATTCTTGCCGCCTCCGACTGTTACCGCATATTTCTCAAACGGACGCATATTCGGTGTTGTCTTTCTCGTATCCAGAAGCTGTGTGGAGGAACCTTCTAATTCTTTTACGAGGGAATTGGTAAACGTTGCAATCCCGCTCATTCTCTGAAGATAATTCAGCGCCGTCCTCTCTCCTGACAGCAGGACCCGGATGTCTCCTCTGAGCACTCCCATAAGCTGACCGGCTTTGATCTCGTCTCCATCGCTCAGCTTTGTCTCGAAAGTTACGTGTTCATCCAGAAGTGTGAATACGCGGTGAAACACTTCCAGGCCTGCGACAATTCCGTCCTCTTTACAGATCAGCTCGACCTGTCCCTGTCTTGGTTCTGGCATGACAGCATTGGTGCTGACATCCTCTCCGGTGATGTCCTCTTTTAACGCATTCAGCAGATACTCATCAATATTTACCGCCATTGTTACACCATTTATCATAGAAATCCCCATCCTTTCTTTTGATCTCTTCCAGCACAAGACGTTTGTTCTCCTCCTGAATACCGAAAATATCATGATACTTTGCTAAATCAACCTGGCATTCTGAAGGCTTTTTTGGTGCCTTTGCAATATCCTCGGCTGATTCCAGGGCAAAAACAAGAGATTCCAGCAGAGAATTGCTTGCCAGCCGATTCTTTCCATGGACTCCATTGCAGCTGGTTTCTCCCACTGCATATAAATCCTCCATGGATGTACGGCTTCTTAAATCTACCTTGATTCCTCCCATAAAATAATGCTGTGCGGGAGTCACCGGAATCCATTCCTTCGTCATGTCATATCCTTCTTCCAGGCACTGCTTATAAATGTTAGGAAATCTTTGTCTTATCCGCTCTCCGTCCAGATGAGTCACAGACAGCCGCACATAATCGGTCCTATCTTTCTCCATCTGCTCACGGATGGCCGCGGTCACAATATCTCTGGGCAGCAGCTCATCTATAAACCGTTCCCCGCCTTTATTGTATAAATAGGCTCCTTCCCCTCTGACAGACTCCGAGATCAAAAAGCTCCTGCCCGGCTTGTCAGAATAAAAAGTAGTCGGATGAATCTGTATGTAATTGATATTCTGGATCTCCACGTTATGGCGCAGGCAGATTGCCAACCCATCTGCGGTGAGATGTCTGTAATTGGTGGAATGTCTGAACAGTCCTCCCATTCCTCCCGTTGCGAGTACGGTCTTTCCTGCATAGATGCAGTCCACATCTCCTTTGGATGTCACATAGACAACTCCCCGGCAGGCCCCTTTTTCCTCAATCAGGTCGATCATCGTAGAGTGAGTAAGGATCTCAATGTTATCCCGCCGTTTCACTTCCTCATAGAGCTTGCCCGTAATTTCTTTTCCTGTCACATCATCATGATGAAGAATCCGGAAAATGGAATGTCCCCCCTCCCGGGTATACTCAGTCTCCCCATCTCTCTGATCAAACTGAACACCGAATCCGATAAGCTCATGGATGATTTCCCTGGAACGGGTGATCATCTTATCCACGGCTGCTCTGTCATTTTCATAGTGTCCTGCCTTCATGGTGTCTTCAAAGTACAAGTCGTAATCTTCTTCATTGCGCAGTGCGGAAATTCCTCCCTGCGCCAGAAAGGAATCACTTTCCTCTACTTCTGTCTTGGTAATCATAATGACTCTGTAATCTTTTGGAAGGAACAGAGCGTGAAACAATCCCGCAGCGCCGGTTCCAACCACAATTACATCTGCTGATCTCATAATTAAAAATAATCCTTTCCCCCGGATAAACGGCTGCTTTTTATCTACTGAGCGATACGCAGCATCTTATCCAACGCTTTCTTTGCGTCAAGACGCAGTGTCTCATCCAATTCCACCTGGTTTTTCATATCTCTGAGTGTGTCTCTGACATTTTCAAGGGTGATCCTCTTCATGTTCGGGCAGAACTGTCTGTGTCCTACAGAATAAAACGTCTTGTTCGGATTCTTCTGCTTAAGTTCGTATAATACCCCCATCTCTGTACAGATGATAAACTTGTCCGCATCAGATGCAGTGGCATAATCAATGATCCCTGATGTGCTTCCTACATAATCGGCCAGCTCTACTACATCCATCGTACACTCAGGATGTACGAGAATCTCTGCGTCTGGATGTGCTTCCCTGGCTTTCTTTACATTGTCTGCGGTAATGCTTGTATGTACATGACAGAATCCGTCATTATAAATAAAGTTCTTCTCCGGAAGTTTTGATCCGATATATCTTCCCAGGTTTTCATCCGGAATAAAGAAAATATTCTTCTGAGGCAGAGCCTTTACAATCTTCATGGCATTGGAAGATGTGACACACACATCAGAGTACGATTTAATCTCCGCTGTTGAATTGATATAACAGACTACTGCCAGATCATCATATTCCTCTCTTACTTTCCGGATCTTCTCCGGATCTACCATATGAGCCATCGGGCAGTCAGCCAGCTGGTCCGGCATGATCACAGTCCGGCCGGGATTCAGGATCTTTGCGCTTTCTCCCATAAAACTTACACCGGCAAAACAGATTACATCTTTCGACTCCTTAAGTGCTACCTTTGCAAGATAGTAGGAATCCCCAACATAGTCTGCGATCTCCTGTACAGCATCATCTACATAATAATGGGCCAATAAGACCGCATTCTTTTCTCTCTTTAACTCTTCAATCTCTTTTGCGAGGTTGTCCATCCTTTTCCTCCTTAGCAAGGGAATGATCCCAACTGATATGATTCCATACTAAGATTAAATATACCACTTTGATCAATTGTTATCAAGTATTTAGAGGGGTTTTCTGGCATAAAGCATCTACCTATGACATTATATTTTTTAGAATTTCAGGAAGTTGGATCAACCTCTCTGTCTTTAACTTTTAAACCATATAGCTTTATGTAGAAAAAAGGATCCATATAAAAGTCATTTTTTCTACTTTTATATGGATCTAAATTGACTGTCAATCCGCTACTTCAAAATATAAGTCTCCAAATTATAATATGTTATTTTTCATATTAAATTCATCTTCATTATACTGATCTCCATTAGTTTGAATGGACTTAAGAATATATATTTGATATAACCAGTATCCCAATACTGCCCCCAATGAATTTGCAATCACATCATCAATATCAAACAATCTGCCGCCAAAATATTGCAAAATTTCAACACAACTTACGAGTGGGACAATGACCATTAATATTCTTTTGTAATTCCACTTTATCTTATCTAACACAAATGGTATTAAAAATCCACCCGGAAGAAAAAGCAAAACATTTGCAATATCCATTCCCCCTGATGTACCAACAAACGGAATGACTTTTGGCAACATTCGGGTAGAATTATTCCCGAAATCTAAATGCAAATCATACATACCTACAATATGCAGCATTGTGAAAAACCACATAATAAATATGAAATCAAAAAGACACTTCTTTATTCGAAACTTTTTCTGAAATATATAGAAGAATCCCTCTATCACAATCCATACAATCACCGATTGTTTTATTGAGACTGCTGTATAATAAATTAAATCATGAATCATTTCTGTCTCCTTAACCTATAACCTTATCTTAAACATTTTATATAGCTAAATAATAATATTGTTGGAATACTAAATAATATCAAATATAATAATTCTTTTAATGGTCCATTTTTAATGTCGTAATCAAACCAACTGTTAGAACCACATATATAAAGCGCTCTAAAAATAAAAATTCCTAACCACGCACCTCCAATATTTAAAATCATGCTACAAATATCAAAAACTTTTCCTATCAGAAACTGTATACAAGTAATCGATAAAATTATAATTACACATATAAATGTAGGTAACATCCTGTTATGTCTTTCTTTTTTAAATAAAGAAGCTAAACAAAATCCAAGTGGTATGTATGAAATTGTCTTTTCCCCAAAAATATATATACTTTCTGCATCTCCACTTAAACTTTTAATAACCAATACGAAATAGGACCAAATAGTATAATTTCCTTCATCTATTTGTGATAGATTGTCGATATATCCCCCTAAATTTAATCCAAAAGCAAAAATCATACTCAAAAAACATATAAACAAGCTTATTTTCAATTTTCTATTTAGAATTATAGTATTAGCGCTTTTACTATTTAAATAAAATTCTTTATACGCATAAATGAAGGCTAACGATATTAACCAGAATTGAAAATACCCAGGAATGTTAGAAATAATATTATTCAATTTCTACTTCTCCTTTTTTAACATTTTTCTGTTTCAATAGCATTGAAACAAACTGTAATATTATAAAAACTGAAATCCCATATAGTGAACAAAATAGATTAATAATACCAGCATATACTTCTATATTAAATGTATAAAAGAATGTAACTAATATAATATCTGCTATTATTATACATAAAGCTATCTCTAAAACTGTGTGTATTATAAAGGAAATTTCTAATTTTTCTAACTTATTGTAATAAATCTTTACATAAAAATCTTTTCGTCTTTGAACTTTTAAGAATATATATAAGCTCGCAAAGCACGAACCCATTATCATACTAGAAATTAAATATATCATTTCCAATCTACTATTTATGAATATATTTTCTTTTAAATTCCATAATTCTTCTTCAATTGTATAGTTGATTTTATAATCAGAAATTATTTTGTTAACTTCAGATCTTTGTAAAATATAATTCTGCTTATTAAAAGTAGATACAAAACAAGTAGTTTTTACATAATATAGCCACGATAAGAATTGATTTTCTGTTGTAAATTCTTTTTGATAATCCAAAGAGGGTGCTATAATATAATTATTTAAGTTTATATTAGTACCCTTATACGAAATTTCTGAATCCTTCTTGAGAAACCCAATAACCTTTACATGAAAATCACCAAAATTTAAATAGTTAACATCAAATTTGTCCCCTGTACGATAGCATTTTTTATAAGAATTACCTAAAATAACCGATAATTCTTTTTTATTATTATAAACAAAATCCTTCTCAGAAAACTTTCTTCCGTTTTCCATATTTCCATCTATAATGTTAGAGTAATAACTTTTTCTACCAATCTGCAATGAATTTAACATAGTGTATTTTTTATCATCAACTATTTGTTCAATATTTTTCTTATTTTTTTCTATTACAAAATCAATAGGCAAGTCATAATTACCCTTATAGCATAAGGGCTGTTTTATTATTTCCAAATAATTTATTATACTAGAATTAATAATTTTTTTATAAAAGCTTTTTATTTTATCTAAATTCTTATCATATTTTAGATAAGCAGAAATATTTTTATCATTATATTCTATACTTATATATCCATTTTTTAAAAAATTTGAATTATAGTTATACTCCCATGCATACTCAGTTGACTCTATACTCAAACATACAAATAATGAAAAGCAGACTACCCCGATCAAAAACAACCAAATACTCCGATACTTTTTCATTTAACTCTTCCTTAAATACTTTTATCAATAAAATATCATTATTAAACTGACTTTAATAAATAGCGGTAAATATTTTATCTACAACCTAATCTAAAACATCATCTATATAAGCCCTAAAATATACTTATATAGATGATGAAAACTATTATAAATCAAAATTATAATATAAACGACAACTCATAGTATAGGATTTTGCGTATGCAACTGCAAAATTTGAAAACTTAAACGATTCTGTCGTTACATAGACTTTACCTTTCCCGATACTTTTATCAGTTTTAGTCTTTGTTTTGTACTTCAACTTCAAAGTTGTAGAATGCTTTGCTTTAGCAGTGATGTATCCTGTTGCATATACAGAACCTCTTGTTGTGGTCATAACTCTTTTCTGTTGACCGGTAATTGTCCTATTACTAGCAGCAGATACAACAAAAGTTGAACATATTAACAAACTTAAACATAAAATCGAAGTAAATATGGTTTTCCTTCTCATAATTCCTCCTTTCTTCTAAAAAAACATTTTTATTAATTAATACAAAAAAGTCTCTATTTGTTATTTATCATCCTTATTTGTATTATTACGACATTAATAGTATATTATTGTTTTTATAAGAAGTAAATAGTAATTTATCAAAAAATATCAATCAACTTAAATCAGCACCCTTATCAACGCCGCCGATTACGTTGATAAAGATGCTGTCTTTTAAAGATTATGGCTGCAGAACTCTTTCAATTCCTCTTCTGCCTTTTCCTCATCCGCTCCTTCAATGACGAATGTTACCACTTCATGCTGCTGAGCCCTGAGTGTCAGAAGAGATATCATATTTTTGGCATTCGCTCTCTGAGATCCCTTTTCCAGAGTTATTTTGCTCTGGTACGTCCGCGCCTTCTCCACCAGCAGTACAGCCGGACGCGCATGGATCCCAACGGGTGACTGTACCTCAAAATCAAACTGCTTCATCTTTTACCTCCCTGATCATACCTGGACAGATTCACCTCTCAGCCTTTCGATTTCTTCCACGATCCGTTTTGCAAATGAGAAGGACTGTTTCATTGCAAAGCTTTTGATCCTGATGGGATTTGAGAACAAAGAAATATGTTTCTCCCGGCCATCCCGGAGTTTGATCAAAACCTTCAGGTATTGAATCGTACCCGCCTCTTTTGCCTTGATCTTATGTTCCAGTTCTTCAAGAGACATAAAAGGTCTGTAATCGATCCGACACCTGCTGATCCAATCCAGCGAATAAAACTCCGGCTCTGAAACCTGCTTTTGGTTAATGCGGTTATTGAGAAGGCAGACCTTTCTGTTTTTCTCATCCATCAAAATATAATTCCCGATCCGCCCTGTAATTTCAAAGTCCTCTGAAAGTTCACTCTTCCTTTCGCACAACTCCCTGATTTCACCATAACTTTTCTTTGCGATCGTCTCTGTAAAATAGTTGCTGGCCTTTTCATAACATTCTTTGCAGATATACCCTTCCGCATATCGAAATTTCTTAAACATTCCCAAAGGTGCATCACAGATATCACATGTCCTCATTTCCAAATCACCCTTTCTGCTCACGGAGCACTTCTGACAGCGCCCCATATATCTTTTTATACTTCTGGTATTTGATTTCATAAAGCCCCGCATTATATTTTCTTGGGTTAAAACATTTTTTAATCCGAACGGTCCTGCCAACCATCTGCTCAAGTGTTACGTCCTGCCCTGCAGCTGCGGCTGCCATGAGCGCTATGCCATATCCCGCTCCGGTCCCGCTTTCCAGCTGTTCTACTCTCGTATTCAGGACATCCGCAAGAATCTGCATCCATACTTCATTTTTGGAGCCTCCGCCGGTCACTTTCAGATTCTTAAGCGCAGTCCGTCCAACGTGCATGACTTCTGTAAGCTGTCTCACACCAAAACAAATCCCTTCCATGACCGCAGCAGTTATCTCCTGTCTTGCAGTTTCAGTTCCGATGCCGATCAAAGCTCCCCTCAGAGCCGGATCTCCATAGATCGTCTTGTCACCTGCAAGGTGCGGATAAAAGATCAGATTGTTTTCTCCGAGTTTTGAAAGATCCACTCCGTCAGTCTCAGCGGAAAAATCATCTGTTTTAAGAATCTGTCTGACCCACCAGCCAAAACTGCTTCCCGATGACTGTACCACACCCTGGACCAGAATCACGGTGTTTTCACCATCCACAGAAAACATAATATTTTTTCCTTTTGCCCCAAACTCTATCTTTTCCTTCGGGAACATCAGGACACCGGATGTTCCAAGCGAAAGGACCGGATACATATTGGAAAAGCATCCTGTGGATATGGCTGCTGCCGGATTATCTCCGGTGCCGACAATCACTTTTACCTGCTTTTTGAAGCCGAATTTTCGCCTCCAGACTTCGGCCACATATCCCGCCGTCTCCTGGCTTCCTTTTACCTTTGGATAAATCTTCTTCGGAAACCCTAAGATTTCCCGGATCTTTGAAGACCACGTTCCAGTCTTTAAATCAAACAAAGAAGAAGTGGATGCCTCGCAGTAGTCAGTCTGGCACTGCCCCGTCAGCCGAAAAACGATATAGTCCGGTCCAATCAAAAATGTTTTCATCTTCCGAAATTGTTCCGGTTCATTTTTCTTCAGCCACAGCAGATTGATCGCCGGACTTCCGGTGGAAATGATATTGGAGATATAGGAAACTTCCGGGACCTTAGAGATCTTTTCTTTTGTTTCCTTTACAAGATCCATGGTCCTTGTGTCATTCCACATCAATGCCGGACGTATAGGCGCTCCGTCCCATCCCAGAAATACTGCGGTATGCATCTGTCCCGTGACACCAATGGCTCCGATGTGCTCCGGATCTTCTCCTGAAAGAAGTTCCGCCATGGCTTCTTCCACCGCATCCATCCAGATTTCGGGATCAATCTCCTTCCATCCCGGTTTTGGCTGTGAAATTTCATACTCTCTGCTGCTTTCTCTCCTGATCTCTCCCGCTCCGTCGATCAGCGTCAGCTTTGCAGAAGAAGTCCCTATATCAATTCCAATATACTGTTCCATTTGCTATTCTCCAAATCTGAGGATCACTTTATATGTATCCGGTTTCATTGCCGCCTCAATGGCTTTGCCAAAGTCCCGGTAATCAAAAATCTGTTCCGTCAGAACGGTTGGGTCGATCAGCCCTTTTCCAATCAGCTGTACCGCCTGGTGGAAAGATGTAATGGTCGGACTAACGGCGCCTGTGACTGTCTTCTGGTAAGAATGCACGGCTCCCATATCTACCGGCACTGGATCGTTTGGATGCATGGAGCTGAACATGACGCTCATGCCTCCGGGGGAAGTCATTTCCACAGCCTGAGCCGCAATGGCCGGGATCGCTGTCGTATTGAATACCACCTGGGCACCTCTGCCGCCGGTGAGTTTTTTTACCTTTTCAGCGGCATCCTCCGCCATCGGATCGATTACATCGTCACATCCAAGCTTCTGCGCCCTGTCTCTTCGCTCCTTAAGCGGCTCACTTAAAATCACTCTGGCTCCCTTTAATTTGGCAAGCATTACGTGAAGCATGCCCATGGTACCGCCTCCGATGACAGCCACATCATCTCCAAACTGAATATTTGTACGGGTGATACTGTTGACCACACATGCCAGTGGCTCGGTAAATGCCATTTTTTCAAAAGTTGTACTGTCCGGATATACAAACAGATCTTCCGCCTTTGCCACAACGAATTCCGCAAATCCCCCATATCCTGACAGCCCGTCAGGATTCGTAAAAATCTTACTCTTTGGATGTTCTTCACAGATATTTTCTTCTCCGTGCTTGCAGAAAAAACATTCCTTACAGTCATCAATGATATACTGGACCACTTTCTGCCCTTTGGAGTAACGTTTTTCATTGACTCCGCTTCCCAGTTCCTCGATTACTCCGCAGTACTCATGACCGCCGATCCTCGGGTAGCTGTAACTGCAGTCTCCGTTGAAGTCCCGTACATCGTTGGTGCAGATTCCGGAATCTTTGATCCGGATCAGCACCTCGTCTTCTTTTAACTCTGGTAATTCAATCTCTTTGACAGCAAAATTTTTTGGTTGATTTAATACGATTGCTTTCATCTATCTCACTCTTTCTGAACTTAATATGCCAGGATTCCTGTCACTCCGCCTACCACACCGATCACAACGATCAGCCCGATGATTTTCAGGGAAGACCATCTTCTCTTGTTCATCAGATAGTAAACAAGCATGGTCACTGCAAGCGGAAGGATACTTGGACAGATCGCGTCTAAGAAGCTTGTCTGAATGTCATAAGTTGATGTAGAACTTACCACTTTCAGTCCGCAGCTTGCTTTTACATAATTTACAACAAGACCGCCCATTACCATGCAGCCCATGATAGAAGCACCTTTGATCAGCTTATTAAGAATTCCCTTTTCAAGGAAGTCCATGATCGCTTCACTTCCGGCTTTATATCCGAACATAAAGTTCCAGTAGCTGAGGCCATATGCCGCTGCAATGATGACAACCGCGTAAATAATGGCTCCCCATATATTTCCGCTTCCAGAACGGGTTAAGTCAATACACACAGCTAAGAGGATCGGAATCACAACGCCCTGCCAGATCGTATCACCCATACCGGCTAAAGGTCCCATCAAAGAAGTCTTTAAGTTCGTAATAAACTCGTCGGGTATTTCTTCACCCATGGCCTTCTGTTCTTCCAGGGCAACCGCCATACCGAGGATACATGCGCCGAATTCAATATGTACATTGAAGAATTCAATTTCCCGTTTCATGACCTCTTTTCGCTTTGCCGGGTTATCTTTATATAAGAAATTAATAATCGCTGAGAACATATGGGCAACAACCTGCCCCATCATTCTTTCGTAGTTATAACACGTCTGGGGAAATGTCTCCCAAATGAACCAGGCTTTGATCAAGGCGGCCTTTGGGATCAAACTTTTCTTTTTATTTTCCATCTTAATCGTCCTCCTCATCATCTTCATCGTCAATGACTGCTGCCTTCGCCGGCTCCATAGCGGAAGTAACCTGAACGTACACAACTGCCACAAGCAGTGCGATAATACCCAGTGTCAGCAGCGGAAGTTTTGAATACACAGCCAATAAAAATCCTACAAACAAAAATACTTTGGATTCTCCTTTAAAGATGTACTGCAGTGTGATTGCAATTCCGAGTGCAGGCATTAAACCACCTATGATCTGGAAGACGGTCAGCACTTTTCCGCTTAACATATTCAGGATTCCCTGGATATAGTTAGAACCAAAATATGCAGCAAGAGCACACGGGATTGCCGTCATAAGAAAGCACATAATCTGTGGAAATAAGACATTTGCCCGCCAGATTTTGTTATACTGTTCTTTTTCTATATACTTATCTGCAATATGTACAAAGAAGCAGTCAAAGGTCATACGTCCTGCCCAGACGATCGTTCCGAGAATACCGATCGGAACTGCCAGTGCCAGAGCGGTATCGGTGTCCAATCCGCCGACAATCGCATAGGCTGTTCCCAGGACTCCTGCCAGTCCCATATCAGCCGGCATACTTCCTCCTGCAGACATAAACCCAAGGTAAACTAAGTTGATGGTTGCTCCGATCACGGCTCCCTGTACCGGATGACCCAGAATCAAACCGGTAATCATACCGCAGACCAGCGGTCTCTGTAAAGACCAAAGGCCTACAAACGGCAGGTTTCCAACTGCCAGCCAGTAAACAACCCCGCATAAGGCTGCCTGTATGATGGTCATCTTTTCCATATATACTTCCTCCTTCTATTTATCCAAGTATCCAGTAACTTCAATCACCTGCTGTTCCGGTACCAGCTGATAATAAACATGAACATTCTTCGCCATCAAATTTTTAATCGAAGCAATTTCATCCGGATCACAGGCTACATTTTTAATAAATGGTGTCCTCTCTCCTCTAAGTCCCATTCCTCCCAGATTCACATCGGTCAGTTCGAGTCCTAAATCTGTCATACGGTCATAAGTGATAGGAGTTTTCGTGAGGATCATGACTCTCTCTCCCGCTTCTTTCGGGTCTTTCTTAAGAACCTCTGCTCCCTTTTCTGTTCCGTATACATTTACTTTTACACCATTTGGAGCAAGTGCCTTGATCACTCGTTTGTTGAACTTATCTGCCGCAACTTCATCATCGACTACGATGATCCTGTTGACATTTAAGCTCGGAGTCCACACTGAGACAACTTCCCCATGGATCAGCCGGTCATCGACTCTGGCTAATACAACATTTTTCATTCCTCGTCTACCTCCTCAAATAGCTTTCTTACATCTTTTACTGTTCCCGGCGCTGCTTCAAGAAGCCCTGCGCAAATCTCTTCTGCGCTTTTCCCAGCATAACGTCCCATCATCACTTCTACCATTAACGGAAGATTAATTCCTGTTACATGGTAAATGTCATGGTGTTCCATCAAAGAAACTATTGCATTAAACGGGCTTCCGTGGAACAGATCCGATACGAAGAGTATTTCTTCCCCTTCTTTCGTATTTTGAATTTCCGCTTCCAGTTTTTCTGTCAGCGTTGCCACCGTCTGTTCCGGAAACAGTCCATACGCCACCAGGTTTTCCTGTTCTCCGACAAGCATTTGGGTGCTCTCCACCAGCCCTTTTGAATAGCTTCCGTGGGATACTGCAATGACCTTCATTCCCTTACCTCCTTTTCATCTGGCCTTCGATGTAATTGAAGTATATCATGCCGACTCTGCTGTTTTTCACAAATGTTTGCACAATCAATACCGCAGTACCTGACAGCATTTTGCATGATTGACTGCGCAATTTATTACGCAGATCCTCCTTTCATTCTGCACTTATTTTGCGGGATACTTTGCGCAATAAATTAAATTATTCAAGGTATTTTCATTGTTATAATCAAATCAAGCTTAGTACGTACTGGTGAACGGTAAAAATGAAAATTTCAGATTAGATAGGAGGAAGCGGCTTTTTGTATATGCCGCTATATGAAAATGAAAATTGTAAACGGCTTTGACCTGATGAAATATGCAAAAGACAACCATTATATTCTGCCTGCGTTCAATACAACTAACCTGGAAATGACTTATGCCATCGCCAAAGGATTAAATCAGGCAGGACTTCCGGGATATATCCAAATATCTTCCAATAATCTGCGGCTCTCAAGCCCGGACACGATCACTTATCTGGCAAAAGATGCACTGAAAGACAGTGATGTGCCGATTGGTCTTCATCTGGATCACGGAAAGTCTTATGAACACGTAAAGGCATGTGTGGATGCAGGCTTTACTTCTATTATGATCGATGCCTCCCATCTTCCGTTTGAAGAAAATATTAAAGAAGTGAAACGCGCAGTAGAATACTGCCACTTTTACGGTGTTCCGGTAGAGGCAGAGCTTGGTGCGCTGCAGGGAAAAGAAGAGGATATTGTAAATGAAGCGGACAGTAAAACAGATCCGGAAATGGTCGCTGACTTTGTGGAAAGAACCGGCTGCGATCTGCTTGCGGTTTCCGTGGGAAATGTTCATGGTCTGGATCTGACTCCGAAAGTAGATCTTCCATTATTAGATGAGATCTCAAAGGTTTCCCTCGTACCGCTCGTAATGCATGGCGGTTCCGGGATTCCGTTTGAAACGATTCAGAAGGCAAGAGAGTTTAACTTGTTGAAAGTAAATTACGGATCTGATTTAAGAAAGGCTTTTATTTCTACCTTTGGAGAAGCGTATGAACAGAACCATAACGAAGTGAATGTCATTGGGCTTAGCATTCAGTCCATAGAAAATGTCAGCAAAAAGGCGGCGGAGCTGGTAACGATTATCAACGAATAAACAGTGATTAACAAAAAGGGACACGATTGTCATAAGACTGATCGTGTCCCTTTTCGTTTAAAATACTTTACACTTTCCTTTTCGCCGTGACCCTTCACGGACAATAAATCCTTTGTCTATTAATTTTTTGGTTGTCCTCTGCACCTTGCTTCTGGATAATCCAAATTTTGCAGAGTAACAGTAAACTCCACCCTGTGAGAAAAAAATTTTGGTTCCAATCCTTCTCGAAAGTTTATCGCACTTTTATAAGCACTCGTTATTTTATTCAGTCCGCTTCCCTGCCGTTCCATATATCCTAACCGATGAAATACATCTGCCAAAACCGGATTTCTTCGTGTAGATGGTATTGTATCAATATTTCGCTCCTGAATCCTCGTTCCATCAGGCATTCCTCCTGTAGAATCTATCATGACATTTTCCACATGATTTCCGTTCGGCTCTTAAAATGCCTCACTCCAATCATGTGGAAAATGGACGTAATGTCTGTTGGAGAAGGGTTTCTGCCAAAAAAGGTGCCACTTTTCGAAAGTTATTTATCACTATTGGAGGAGCGCATTTCAAAAGCGCGACGGAAATAGTAGTAAATAACTCATACTATATTTTTCTATTTTCTCATTATTTATTCTTTCCTTTGCACAAAAAACCCATAATTTCTGCCCGCAGAAATTATGGGTTTTCCTAAAATTAATTTAATCTAATCAGAAGCTTTTACTGCCCTCACAATGGCCTCCGCCATCTCCCTGATCCTGACAGCCGGAGAAGGAGCATTTAAAATCCCGGACGTTCCGCCCGTGCCGTCGGCCCCAAGCCTTATCATATTGTAACAGTCCTCTGCCGTGCTGACTCCGGAAGCAACCACCACCAGTACATCAGGATTTACTTTTCGTACCTGATCGATTGCTTCCATTGTATAAGCATCGTCTGCTACCTGACCGGTTCCGATCAGATCCGTCGGTTCCGCCAGGACAACATCCGGGTTCATACACGCCACGGCTTTTGCTTCCGTAATGGAGTCCGCACATACGATAGAAGTCATGTCAAGCTCGGCTGCGCGCCGGATACATGCATATAGGTCAGACAGCGTCTTAGGATTTTCGGCATGGTTCAGAAAAACTGCATCCGCTCCTGCTTCCTTTAAAGATTCCGGAAGAACATGCCCCATTCCCCGTCCTGGTGTGAGCGGGTCCATAGACTGTACGCATACAATGATGTTTTCCGTATTCTCACGGATCATTCTCACATCTGCATATGGACAAGTAAAGATAATCGGCAGTCCGGTATCTTTAGCCGCCTGATCTGCGGCCTTCGCCAATTTAAGACTCTCGTTTCCGTATAAATATGACTTTGGATTTACAATCAAAAACGGTGACTGCATATTTCCCATGTTCTCCTCCTTACTCTCCAATGACAACTATTTTACATTTTCTTTCCCGAGGACGCGTGCGGTCAAAGTCTACAAAATAAACATATCCTGTAACACCGACTCCTAATTTGCCGTCCTCCACATCAAAGATCTCGCTGGACCCGAGAATCGTAGATCTCAAATGTGCATCTCCGTTGAATAATGCGGTTCTGTCTCCTCCCGGAAGCCAGAAATCCAAATCCGGCCAGGTTTCCACTTCTTTATAGTGTTCTTCTCCCGGATAATGGTATTGATCCGCGCTCACATGATCCGGAATGATCTTTGCTAAAGCATTGTTTAAGTCTTCCTGTAAAAACTCATCCCCATTCTCATTGTAGTCGTGGACAAATTCCTCAAAAAACACAGAACAGGTAGTATGCGGAGAAATGACCGCACAGAGTCCGCTTTTAATCCCGCTTTCTTCAATCACCCTTTTTACTTCCGGAGTCACATCAATATAGGTAGGTGTTTTGCCATGTGACTGTACTTTGATCGTATCTTTATATACTGCCATTCTTTCTTTCCCTCCAAATCATTTCTTCTGGAATACTTTCAGCGCTTTTTTTACATCCTCTTTGACTGCCTCTGTAGCTGCCAGGGACATGGAATCATAAAACAGCGGTTTTGATTCATCTTCCCAGTATTCTTTTGAAGCCTTTCCTCCAGCCGTATTCATGTAAGTATAATAGTTTACTTTGCAGATACCATTTTCAATGGCCACCCTGTAATCTTCATCTGACACACCGGAGCCTCCGTGCATTACAAGAGGCACTCCGGCCGCATCGCGGATTTCTGCAACCCGGGGAAGATCCAGTTTAGGCTCTGTCAGATATACTCCGTGGGTTGTTCCAAAAGCCACAGCCAGACAGTCCACACCGGTCTTCTCCACAAATTCCCCTGCAGCCTCAGGATCTGTATAAATGGAATCTAAATCATCATAATCATCTTTGCCGTCAGATCCGGCTCCTTCTCCCTGAACAACCTGGGAAGTAAAGATATGCCCTAATTCAGCTTCCACGCCGGCGCCGACTGCATGGGCAATTTTAACGATCTCTGCTGTTTCTTTTACATTGTCTTCAAAACTTTTTGCAGAAGCATCATACATGACGGAAGTAAATCCGAGATGAAGTGCCTGGACACAGCGTTCAAAGCTGCTTCCGTGATCCAGATGAAGCGCAACCGGCACTTTGGCCCGTTTTGCATAATATTTAAGGATTGGTCCGATCTCGTCAAGATCGATCAATTCGTCATGACTCTGGGCATGCTGCAGGATCACCGGGCATTCCAGCTCCTCTGCCGCCTGAATAATCCCCCGGATTGCTTCCAGTGTGGTTCCGTTAAATGCGCCGACTGCTTTCTTTTCTATTTTTGCCTGGTCAAGTAATTCTTTTAATGAAACTAACATTTACATCCTCCCGTTTTTTTTAACCGTTCCCGTCCCTGGGTCCTTGCTTTTGAGACCAGAGAGTCCGGGTTGATCTGTGCATCCAGATCATAAAAGAATTCTTCCAGCTCCTTTTCATCAGAAAATTCGGAAATTCTTACCCAGTATCTTCCCCTCATGATCCCGCCGCCGTCAAAGATCATATACATTTTTGTTCCTCCTGCCAGCGGCCTCATGCTGTACTTGCTGATCTGACTGATCTCATATGTATGGCTCCTCCCGTAAGCACAGAACACTACGGTCTTCCCGCTGTCAATGCGGACTTCAGACGGATTGCTGAGTGACACAAATACATTAAAGACATTATAGAGACACAGTCCAAAAACCAGTAAATACAGCAGATGATGTCCTGCGGCCAAAAACTGATAAAGGCAGAACACTCCGATGGCCGCAGTAAAAATCCCGGGTGCCGTCATTTGTATAGAAAAATGAGATGGTTGATATACGTAGCTCTTCATCATTTTTACCTTTCTTTATGCATCAGCATGTAATTCTTTTGCTTCTTTGATAATTCGTTTTCTGTTCATCAGAGCTAATCCAACTGCAACTGCTACCGCAATGATGAGTCCGACTGCTCCCACAGAATGTGCCTTTACAAGTACCCATGACAATGGGTTTGCCCCGTCACAGATAGAAGAAATCGTAGCGGCACCCTTAGGAATGGCAAAATTTACGGATTTTGCAACTGCAGTGATAGACGGCGCCAGGTTGGTAGAAATATAAAGTCCTCCAACCAGGCAGACGATTCCTGTGATCAGTGCCCGGAAGCCGTTTCCTCCTACCAGCGGCACGATCAGAACAAACATATATGGCAGTACAGATAAGTCAGTCATCGGAAGCACAGTATTTCCAGGAAGGATCACTGCCAAAAAGACTGCCAATGGAACCAGGATCAGGGATACTGTTAAACATACCGGATGCCCGACACCTACGGCTGAATCCAGTCCGATGTAAATTTTTCCTCTGTTCGCAAACTTAGAAGATACAAATTCCTGGGCCGCATCAGAAATCGGCATGAGGCCTTCCATTAACAATGCTGCCATTTTGGGGATCAATACCATGACAGCACCGAGGGTGACACCAATCTGCAGTACCGTCTGTACATTGTTTCCTGCCAAAGCTGCAATGATGATTCCCAAAACAGTTCCAACCAGCATCGGTTCTCCGAATACACCAAAACGTTTCTGAAGCTTTTCAATATCGATGTTAATATTTTTCACTCCCGGAATAACGTCGATGATCTTGTCTACGACGATAGCAATCGGCACAAATGCCGCTGTAAACCCATGAGGGAGGGACACTCCCGGCATGCCCAGGGTTTCCTCTACTTTCGGCGCCGTGTAGTCACCGATTACCATGATGATCACCATATTTAAAATCGCTGCGATAATTCCATAAGCAAAATTTCCTGTCAGAACATAGATCAGAGAACCGGTAAAGGCAAAATGCCAGTAGTTCCATATATCCACGTCCAGGGTCTGTGTCGTGTTGGTCAGCAGCATGACAATATTAACGATCAGACCGATTGGAATAATGATCAGCCCGATTGTCGTACCAAAAGCGATCGCTGATGCTGCCGGCCAGCCGATATCTACGGTGGAGAGGGCCAATCCAAATCTCTGAGCCATCTGCTGTACCGCGGGAGCCAGGTTTTCGCCCATCAGTCCTGTAACCAGATTCAATCCGATAAACCCGATACCTACCGTCAGGCCTCCACGAAGGGCCTTGCCAAATTTGGCACCTAAAACCACACCTATGATCGTTAAGATGATCGGCATCATGACACTGGCGCCGAGTGAGTTAATATAGCTGAATACATCAATAATTGCCTGCATAATAATCCTCCTTTTATCTGCCTGTTTTTACTTTTGCATCTCTTCCAAAATGGAAGTGTACAGTTTGTCCAGCCCTACCCCGGTCAGCAGGGGAAGTCCTGCCAGCACCGGACATTTGACATCACCGCTTACTAAAGTAGTAGAAACACAGAAGTCAACATTTCCGGATTTCTCAACGACTTCGGAAACCTGGCACTGTTCAATTTTGTATTTCCCCGAAAATCCGTGCTCATCCAGATAAGCTGAAATTTTCTGGTTTGCAACCGTTGATGTAGCGACTCCTGATCCACATGCGATTAAGATTTTTTTCATGATATATTCTCCTTTATATAAAAAATATTAATAAGTTCGTTTTTATGTGCTAATCTATTAAGTCACCCAGGACTTCATCGATCTTATCCACACTGCCTGATCTTAAAACTTTTAAAACCTCCTGATCCTGGCATGCCTCGATGAGTTTTTGGAGCAGCCCCAGCTGGTCTTCTTTTTTCTTGATCGCCAGCATAAACAAAAGAGATACTCTGGTTTTCTCACCCTCCATTCCCATGACGCAAAATTCTACCGGCTGATCAAGGACGCCCAGACAGATGGCCGGCTTTTTTACATATTCGGGATCTGTATGCGGGATCGCCACATTGATCTCTCCGGTTGGAAGTCCGGTCGGAAAATTCTCCTCCCGTTGGATGATGGCATCATGAAATCCTTCCGTTACATATCCCTCCTGAAACATGGCCTCAGCCATTTTCCCCAAAACTTCTTTATCATCTGAACCTGACAAAGAAACTGCAAGGTAATGTTTGTCTGTGTTACTGGTTATCATTTTCATTGTCTTTCTCCTCATTATATTTTGAATTTAATCGTTTGATCGTATTTAAAACAGCTTCTGCATCCGGCAGAGAATCTAATATTCTGCGGATCTGTTCATTCCCAAAAATCATCATCAGGTCATAGATTGCGCTGTTGATACTTTTTGCGCTCTGAATGCTCATTCCGATCACATACCGCACCGGATCATTGTTTCCGCTGTGAAAATCAATCGGTTCTTTTAATCTCAGGATCGATGCCGCCTCCTCAATGACGCCCTGTTCCGCGCTTGCGTGCGGCAGCGCCGTTTCCGGACAGACGACAATATAAGGACCGTTTCTTTTGATATTCATAACCATTTCATCTACGTATCCAGGCTCCACTGCGCCTGTGGAATGCAGCAGATTCCCCGACTGACGGACCGCGTCTTCCCAATCTTTTGCCTCGTATCCCACCTGAATCCTCTGCTCATTCAGCAGATCATAGAACGCACCCTGAATATTGACATCAGGAGGACTTGTGATTTCCGGCTCCCGTTCTTTACCTTCTCCGCCGTCTCCCTCCCGTATTTCCAGGACCTTTCTCTGAATATCCAGGATATCGTCCTTCTCGAGCATAGGAGACCGGACTTCTACATAAGGGATGTTCACATCATCCAGCGGGATCGTTGATATGATCATCTGGGTTCCGTTTTTCTCGATCTCCCTCATATTATGGAAAGAAGAGATACTTACGATCTCGATCATATCATCCAGCGTCTTCAGTTTCGCCATCATAAATTGTGCAGTCCCTCTTCCGGTTGCACATACAAGAGCCACTTTTACTTTTCTGCTCTTTTCTGTCTCTGCCTTTTCTTTTTCCATCACAGAGGCAAAATACAGTACCATAAAAGACATTTCATCTTCCGAAAACTTCTGGCCCACATAATCCTCCAGGGAGCCGAGATGCTGCTTCACACTCTCAAAAATCTCAGGATAATCCTGCATTAAAGTATCCTTCAGCGGATTCACCAAAACTTCGCTGTTTTTCAGACGGTGCACCGCGGACCTCATATGGGCCACCAGCAGGTCATAGAGAGTAAAGTCCAGATAAAAGTCAATTCCAAAACAGCTGGAAATCTGATAGATCGTTTCCGCGATCATGACTCTTAATTCCAGAGCATTTGTTTTCTGTGCATCATCTTTCAGATAACTTTTTCCGTTCAGGCATTCTGTATAGTAAAGGATTTCGACCTCACGCACATCCATCTGAAACATGTCAGAAATTTTCCCGAACAGTCCTTTGCTGAACGTGTACTTGGAGCCTTCTTTTAAATAATTCCATTCGTTGGTGAAATACCCCGGAAGAAAGTGCTTTCGTACGATCCGGTTGGCTACAATCGTAAGCTCTGTCACAGCCTCAAAAAAAGAATAGTCGGCAAAAAATATCTGTGTCTCTTCCTCTTCTTCCAGGATGCAGTTTTTCATCTTCTCATAAATCTCCAGGCTGTCTGCCTCTTTTAATAGAAGATTCCAAAAAACACTCAGATCATATCCGTTCTTGTAATAATTGTCATCGCCATTTACTTCCAGAAGCTTTAAGATGCCTTTCCGTACATCCAGCTCCGATGCCTCAATAATATATCCCCTCCTTACCTGGGATACCAGCGTCATTCCATTTTCTTTAAACCAGATTTTCAATTCCTGAAGATCCTGAAGCAGGGTATTGCGGCTGACCCCGATCTTTTCTTTCAGCTGGTCCACCGTCACATATCCGCTGGCATTCAGAAGGATCATTGCAAGAATGGTGGAACGTTCCTTTTTTGAAAGGTAATAAGTATAAAAGTTGTACTCCGATATAAATTTCTCATAGGCCCGGATATCCACTTTTTTATCTGTGTCAATCCACAGCTTTCCGTCAAGATCCGAGGCGATCACCGGCAGCTCATATGCTTCCAGATCTTTATTCAGCTCTTTTATATCTGCCCGTATCGTTCTCTCCTGTATATTATATTTCTCCTCTAATCCGGAAACGTCTGCATGAATACCGAGGATCAGATCCTTCAGAATCTTATTGCTTCTCCTGTTCATTTTTCTCCTCCTTGAGCTTAGTTCTATTCTAAATCCATTTGATTCAACAAAAAAGTCCAATCAGATGCAATAGAAAAACGTGAAATTGGGTTAATTTAAAAACTGCCGGACCTTCTCCCTATAACATAAAATCAGGGCAGAAATCCCAAAAAACGAATTTCTGCCCTGATTATATTAAACGATCTTAAATTGTCTCCGTACTGTTGATGCCTGTCTCCAGAGCCCCTTTTACCAGCCGGATAAAATTAGGATAAGACGGATCTTCCACCAGACGTTCCACCAGAGACTTATCGGCGAACATTTTGGAAAAATAGTCCCAAAGCTGAAATGCCTGCGGATTATTTTTTCCGATGTGCATCAGCATCACTAAGTGTACCTCATTTTTCTCTTCATCCCAAATGATAGGTTCTTTCGATACACACACTGCCACAAACGTATCGGATGAAACCGCATACATCGGATGAGGCACTGCGATCTGTTTGCTGAAAAAGGTACTGCCGATTTCTTCCCTCTGTAAAACCTGTAAATGAAGATTTTCTACCTGGAAATAAGCAGTGGATTTTTCGCAGAGCATACTGAGCACTTCTTCCTTATTCGATGACTTCACGCTGGAAAACAGCTCCGGATGAAAAATATCTGCCACATCTTCTATATCCTTAAATCCATCAATATTCAGCTTAATATTCATATAATCATGCTGATTCGGGAATGTGTCCACATACATCGCCAGTCCCTTCTCAAAAAATTCTTCTTTTTCTGTGGTCAGAAAAATATCGTATTCATCCAGCATGTCTTCTGTCACATCCATAGGATTCATGAAGTCTATGACTGAAACATACTCCGAAAACCATTTTAGCAGGGTCTGTTTCATCAAAAGCGTCATACTGTTTTTCAAAGCGGAGATCACGAGAATCCTTTTATTACCCTGGCGGCTGTTCAGCTCCAAAAGGCTGCTGTAAAAATGGACGGCCAGGAGCGCCACTTCATCTTCCGACACCCGCTTTCCATACTGCTGATGAAGCAGAAATGCAAAATAAGCTCCAATATCATATCCAAGCGGGAAGGTCTCCCGGATATAGTTGAGCATATCATTCTTTACCTGCATGTCATATTTGATCCGGATACTCAAAGACATACAGTGCAGTGCCAATGTGATCCGCAGATTTATGTTGTCAGTAAAATCCACTCCAAAGTTCCGCCGGATCTCTTCAAAAGCTTCAGAAATAAAATTATCCATCTCCTGGGTAATCGTATCTGAATCTCTGTTATTGCCCTGTCCCTTCAGGTATAGAGAAAAATACCGTATCTCCTCATCCGGCACTTTTATGAAAAATCTCCGACTGATTTTTCCAAAGACTGCTTTGGCAATCTCGTACTCATTGCCCAGCTGTTCCGAAATATCCAGTTCGCCCGGCTGTATGTAAAATCCTTCGCCCATCCGGCAGATCATGATATTCAAAAACAGAATCGCATTGTTGAAGTCGGTGTCCATAATATGATACTTATAGTTCACAAAAATATCAGTCAGTATATTTTTAATCTTTGCCAGCTGTCTCTCATCAATATATACCATGCCCTGTTCATTTTTGATATGGGCCAGATAGAGATCCTGTTCCGCCAGACATCGTCTCTTATTGATCTCATATCCGTCGATCATGACTTTATTGCTGCTTTTTAATAGTTCCAGTTGGAACTTTTCAAGGATTTCCTCTACTTTCTTCAAATCATTCTGCAGTGTGGATCTCGAAATATAAAACTTGTCTTCCAATTCCATAACAGATACGGCCCGGTGTCTGTTCAGAAGCAAAAGCAGTATCTTGCTGATGCGGCTTGTAGGGTAATTGAGAGATACCGTTGTGTACTGCTGGTACAGAGAATTCACGAATGCGGAAAATTCATCATAGTTTTTCACTTGGATACAGCTTCCTTTGGAAGCCTTGGATACCAATTCCGCACACGTCTCATCCGCAAGTTCCTTCCGGATCACTTTCATGTCCCCCTGAACCGTCCGTAGGCTCACGTCCAGTTTCTTTGCAAAATGGGACGCTGTCAGGAACTCATCGGAGTGATTGCAGAATTCTAATAAAATTTCAATTTGTCGTTGGTTAAACATTCAAATCCCTCTTTTGTGTTACTTTTATATCCGCTGGTCATATATATCATTATACCTTAACAGTATCCTATTCCGCAACTGATAATAAGCGGGTCTGCCGCAGGTAAAGCAGGATTGTATCAAAGACCATATACCATACCTGGGATTCTTGTATTTATATAATATGATTAGGGTGTCAAAAGGTCATTGACCTTTGATATAAATTTGTACCTTGAAAATT
>OBXM01000199.1_pt1 | contig 78613 bp, 69 predicted proteins | sample 1538141 | NCBI WGS metagenome assembly OBXM01 (sample SAMEA2580153, study PRJEB22360) | human gut metagenome | biome: human gut; feature: human-associated habitat; material: faeces | place: Denmark | collected 2008/2010 | reverse complement strand
ATTGTATTACGAAAGAGAATAAATAAGAAAGCTGGTGATGCGGTTGTAATCGTATTTTCTTGAAGTTACCTGTTGATTAAAGTATAATAGAAGAAAGGAAGAAATATGGGAGATATTGCATACCAGAATAAGGATGTAACCGCTAAGGTTATGGCGGAGGCGCTTAAGGGGAAATCACTGGCTCCCTTTGGAATTCACCAGTTAAAAATCGTAGATATTCTGCCTACGAATTTACCGGTGATCGAAAGCAATGAGCTGCGGCTTGACAATTTATTTCTGCTGAGTGACGGCTCAATCGGGATCATGGATTATGAATCAGCCCATAACCAGGAAAATTTTGTGAAATACATAAATTATATGGCGAGAGTGATAAAGCGTTATGCAATAAACCATGAGCTGGATCGTATCAAACAGATAAAAATGATCGTTATCTACACGGCAGATGTGGACCATGCGGAAGCGGTTTATGATCTGGGAGGCATTGTGCTGAAGATTGAACCCACCTTTTTGGTGGAAGCAGACACAAAGGCGCAGTACGACAGGATCAGGCAGCGGATAGATGCAGGAGAACGTTTGACCGACGAGGAATTAATGGAGCTGATGATACTGCCGCTAACCGTAAAGGGAAAGAAGGAAAAACAGCCGGTGATCATCTCGGCAGTAGAACTGGCGAAGAGAATTGCAGACCGAAAACAGGCTTTGGAAGCGCTTGCAGGTATTTTGACGTTTTCTGACAAGCTGATAGACGAAGCCTATAAAAGGCAGATCAAGGAGGAAATGCGGATGACACAGATCGGACAGATGCTGATTGATGAGGGCATGGAAAAAGGAATGGAAAAAGGAATTCAGGCATTGATTGAGGATAACAGAGAAGACGGTGTTTCAGAAGAAAGAATCGTCGAAAAGCTGCAGAAACGCTTTTCCATGGACAGAGGGAAAGCAGAAGCATATTTACAACGTTTTACACGATCTTAGAATCAGGAACAGACTTATATATCCCCCCCCCGGTCTCGACAGAGCCGGGGGGGGATTTTTGTGCATTAGTGTGTGTTTGAAAATTCATTCCTGTCATACGGAATGGTAACGATGACGCTGTTCTTCAAATAAGGAATACTGACAAAGGATATATTGGCTTCTGTGCCGTAGCACGCCATGAGTCTGCGATAAATATTGTTCAGACCAAAGTGATCTCTGCCTTCCGGCTGTTCCTCGGTCAGACAGGCTGTGGCTTTGGGGATATCAATCCCTTTCCCGTTGTCGGACACCTCGATGACCATGTGGGTGTGAGTCTGATCTAAGGTGATGGATATTGTGATCTGCGGTGCAACAGGCCATGTCTCCGGACTCATGTTTCCAAATCCGTGCTTTAAGCAGTTCTCAGCAAGCGGCTGAAGAAGTACCTTCATAATTTTGCAGTTTTTCAGATGCGAATCGATCTGACAGGTAAAATGAACGCCCTCCCTGGAATGACGGTTCATGATCTCCATGTAGGAGGTAACGTGTTCTGCCTCCTTTTCGGCAGAAATGAAGGTTTGCCCCACACTTAACGTGATCCGCAGATAGCGTCCCAGGCTTTCCAGCATACTTCCCGCCGTATCGGAGTGTCCGTTTAATATTTGAAAATGAATACATTCCAGTGTATTATACAGAAAGTGCGGATTGATCTGTTCCGACATCATCTGAATCTCCGCCCTGGCTTTTTTCTGTTCCTCTTCTTTAATCTGCAGTAACTGGAGCTGAATCGTATCATACATCTGGTTCAATTGTTTTCCCAACAGGCTGATCTCATCAGAGCGGGGAAATATGACCTTTGTCTGGTAGGTACGGCGGTTGATTTGAGCAATAATATCTCCCAGCGTTTTAATATCCCTTGTCAGGAAATGGGACAGGCCGAATGCCAGCAGGGCTGCTGCGGCAGAACAGAACAGCCATACCATAAAAAAGAAAGACCGGAATTCCTGAATATCGCCGGTGAGTGCGGATTTTCGGCTGATATGGACTACCTTAAGATCACAAAAACGGATAGCAGCCGTTGAAACCACCAGCTCGTCCCGGTCTATGGCCAGATGCTCTCCGCGGAGATTATCCGTCTGTGCTACCAATGCTTCCAGACTGGTCCCAAAGGCATCGGGATACGTCTCTTCCTGTATATCCAGGGGAATTCCACTGGCGTCGGCCAGATACATGCAGTAAGTATAGCCGTTGGACATCTGGTCAAAGTATGACCGGATCTGTCCCGTATCCATCAAAATAATGACCCGCGCCTTATATTTGCCTTCTGTATCGCGGTATGCAAAGGTGCCGGTTCCCCTGCTGTAGGAGACCGGATAGGAGACGGGGATAGCGCCTCCCTGCCGGAACAGTAAATTCTGACGGGTTGGAAATACGGTAATAAGAGGATATTCCCAGATGTTTTCTGTAAAAAGCGTTTCAAAGCTGCCGCCGAATCCGAGAGAATAGGGACTGAAAAGAAAGCCATTTTCTCCGCAGATCAGAATGTTGTTGACCTGGGCATGGTTTTGGAAGAAGGAAGCCATCTCATCGGAAGCCGCCTGATAATAACCGGAGTAACCGTCGAAGCTGTTATTGGCAATATCGGCAATCATATCGGGAAACGGCTTTCTTACCAGAAGATTGTTCGTAGCGGCGGAGAGGGACTGAAACTGGGAGGAAAGTACGGCTCCGGCAGTTTCCACCGATTGTTCTGCTTTTTTCAGAACCTCCCTGGTGTTTCGCTTGTAAAAATAGGAGTAGGACAGCTGGCTGATCAGCAGCAGGGCTGCCGTGGTGATGGCGATCATGCCGATCAGCAGCTTGTACCGAAATTTTAGATTAGAAAACCAGTTTCTCATAGTCAGCGCCTTCCTTCTCCGGTATACTGCTTCTGATAATCGGAAGGCGTCAGGCCGGTACGTGTTTTAAATGCGCGGCTGAAAGACCGGTAATCCTCGTATCCGAGAAGGATTGCCACATCGCCTGCTGTAATATCAGGATGTTTTAACTGCTCCTGGGCGTAGCTGATTTTTAAATCCAGCAGATAATCACGGAAATTTAAAGAGGTCTTATTTTTAAAATACGTGCTGAAGTAGCTTTTGCTTAATCCCAGATAACTGCAGACCTCCTCCGTATGCGGATTCTTAAGCAGATTGGCATGGAGGTAGGCGATGGCCTTTTCAATCAGAGGCTCGTTCTTGGTAGCCCGGCTGACGGCGAGTTCGTTGGCAAAACCGTTTAAAATCTCACACATCCAGCTCCTGACCTCTTCCAGGGAAGAGAGATTCGACAGCGCGGCATAGGAGTTGCCGGTAAAGCTGATCGGGGGGCCGCCCAGATAATCAGCCAGCTGGCTTTGAATTGTAATGATGATATAATTGCACATACTGTAGAGATAAGAGGGCGGCGGTAGCGGGGCGGTGATAAGGCTGTCAAAATAAGAGGTAAACTGCAGCCGGATGTCCTTCGGATCATTTCTTAAAACTGCCTGAAGGATATCATCGCCGGGCATGATGACCGGCGGCGGAAGGCAGTTTGTCACTTCCGGTTCTATGACAAGACCGGCTTCCGGATAGATATGCCATGTGATGGCCTGTCGGGCATTCTGGTAAGAGGCGGGAATTTCGGACAGTGATGGTACCGGTTTTCCGATGGCCGCCGCCAGATTATCCCCTCGCCAGGAGGCCAGGCAGCGGTTCAGCAGTTTTGAAAGAGACTCCTGCGTGTGATGATGAAAAGGCAGATTGACAACGAGAATCAGTCCATCCGGTGGATATTCGGAGATGAGAACGGGACTGTCAGCCAGTTCATTCTCCAGGATTTTCTTTAATGCAACGAGACTTTGATTCAGCTCCACATTCTCATCTGGATCGAAGCGGGTTCGGAACGTCTGGATCAGTACCACACAGGATTGTGTGTTCCGGATGAGCAGTCCGTATTGAGAAGAAATACTTCGCAGCTCTTCCTCTGCCAGCTCCCCTCTTAACAGCTGGGGAATCAGGTTCTGCCTGTGAAGCGATACTTCGGCTTTCCTCAATTTGTGAAGTGTTGACAATTGATCGGTATGAAGATTTCTTTTATCCACAATAGATTCTTTCAGCTTACAGATCAGATTGGTCAGTTCCTTTATGGAGATCGGTTTCAGAAGATAATCTTCAATGCCGTACCGGATGGCAGTTCTTGCGTACTCAAAATCATCGTAACCGCTTAAGATGATGAAGGAGCACTCAAACTGTTCCTCCCTGGCCCGGCGGACAAGCTCCAGCCCGTTCATTCCAGGCATCTGAATGTCGGTGATTACAATATTCGGTTCATAATAACGTATCTTGTCAAGCGCTTCTGCACCGCTTGCAGCTGTCCCGATGACAGTGACAGAATAATCTTCCCAGGGAATGATGCTGCGAAGTCCGGTACGGATCTCGGCTTCGTCATCCACGATGAGAAGGGTGATAGCTGATAACGAAATCATAGGATTCTCCTCAAAACAAGGTTGAAATTTTAAAGCAAGGCCATTATAGCATTGTGAATAATGGAAAGCAATAAATTGACGTGAGATTTGTACAGTTCGAAAAAAATGCCGCATAGACAGTAAAAAATGCCATGTGATTCATGGAAAATATGCAGTAATATGTGAGCGCAGACAAACAAAAACAGTACAAAACGAACAGATTACAAAGCAAACGGAAAGGGAGTAAAAACTATGAGAAAAGGAAAGAAGATAGCGGCGCTGAGTCTGGCGGGATTAATGGCTGTTTCAGCTCTTACGGCATGCTCACAGGGGGAAACGAAAGAGAATACAGCAGATCTTACATCTGGAGCCTTGGCGGCAGAGGGGACCGGGGCAAATGAGGCAGGAAGCAGTGCGGCTTCCGGAGACCGAGTTAAGATCACTGTATGGACAGAGAATCGCCATGACCTGGATTATATGAATAAGATAGTCGAGGAGTTCAACAACACGAATGACCATATTGAGATTGAGTATGTGGTACAGACGGAAAATTACGTGAATTTACTGAGTATGGCCGCCAATTCCGGGCAGTCACCTGATATATTTACTCAGGTGAACATCACGGATTTTAAGAATTTCGTAGATAACGGAATCGTTCAGCCCATCAATGATTTTATAACCGATGAATTCAGAACGATCAATGAAGTAGATGACCACCTATACGAAGGGGCCAATGTGATGGGGGATGAGATATACTGGGTTCCATGCGGGAAGAGAAGCGGTTCCAGATTTATTTACAACAAGGAAATATTTGACGGACTGGGCCTTGAAATTCCCAAATCTATCGGCGAGCTTCCTGAAGTGGTTAAGAAGATCACAGAGGCGGGAAACGGAGAGTACTATGGAATCATATTCCCCGGTATGAGCGGTCCGTTCGAGCGCTGGCTGGAACACTCTGCGGAGATGAGCGGTGTCACACCCTACGACTATAAGACGGGGACCTTTGATTTTACTGGCTTTAAGCCATGGCTGGAAGTGACCCGCCAGATGTTTGAGGATAACAGTGTCTTCCCCGGATCGGCCTCCATGAAGATTGATCCGGCCCGTGTTCAGTTCTCCGAGGGGCATGTGGCAATCCACGCAAATGCTTCCCAGGAAGCAACCGTGCTGACGGAGCAGTTTCCGGCACAGATTGAATGGGCGGTAGCAGACCTTCCCACATTAAACGGCAGGATCGAAGGCTGCGAATATGCCAACCCCAATACCGGCTGGCTGATGAGCGCGTTTACGGAGCATCCGCAGGAGGCATGGGAGGTAATCGAATACTTTGGATCAGAGGAAGTTTTAAAGGGATACTTTGAGAACGGCTATTCTCTTCCGATTTCTCAGTATATGGACGAAAAAATCGATAAATCCAAGATCGGCCGCATGGCAGACTTTACCGGCGCAGATTATGAAGCGGTACTTCCGGTAGCACCGTCGGTAACACCGGAGGGAGAGAATTACCGCGATGCGTTGTGGAATGCTTGTCTGCAGGGCGGTCCAGACATCGATGAGACGATTGATAATTTAAATAAGACGTATAACGCTGCTCTCGATAAAGAAGTGAAGATGGGTAAGACAAAACGGCTCGTGATTAAGGATTACGATCCTCTTCATCCGGGAGACGGAACCATAGAGTATCTGGACAATTAATAAAAACTCAGTAAATTGAAAGGAGCCGGCTGCTGCAAATAGACTGTTGCAGCAGCCGGTTTCCATTTGGAAGGAGTAAAGGTTATGAATACGAAAAAATCATTCGGACAGCGGATGAAAAAGAGCTGGCAAAAAGGTGACATTACCATGTGGATTATGCTGCTTCCGACCATCTTTTTTATTCTGGTCATGTCCGTGTATCCATTTCTCTGGCTGATCCGGTACGTGTTTTATGATTATAACGGATTCAAGGCATATTTTGTCGGTCTGGACAATTTTAAACGGGTGCTTACGGATATGATATACTGGAACAGCGTTCTGCATACCTTTGAATACGCGGTTATGAAGCTGCTGTTTGTAATTCCCCTGTCCCTGGTGACCGCCGTTCTGCTTCAGAGAAAACGGTTTGGGAGCGGGTTGTTTCAGGGAATATTTTTCCTGCCTACAGTCATCAGTTCTGCGGTATACAGCCTGATCTGGTACTTCATATTTGCCACCTACAACGGGGTGCTAAACGGTTATCTTCAGGCAGCGGGCGTTATTGGAGCCCCTGTTGACTGGCTCGGAAGTTCCAGGACCGCCATGGCAGCGGTGGTCATCGTGGCTATCTGGGGTGCCTTCGGCAACTATATGATACTGTTGATCTCTGGGTTGACCGGAATTCCTGCGGATGTCTATGAGAGTGCCCAGATCGATGGGGCAAATGGAGTGCAGACCTTCTTCCGTATCACGCTTCCCATGCTGGGGCCCGTGCTGAAGGTGGTCATTATGCTGGCTATCACCACGGCATTTAAGGATTACCAGTCCATCCTGGTACTTACTGGCGGCGGCCCCAATAACCGTACCCACGTGATGTTCTCTTACATATTTGAAATGGTATTCGGGACTTCCGGCAAGGCCTCTCAGCTCCAGATCGGCTATGGTTCTGTTTTGAGCATTATTTCGGCCGTGATCGTGGGCCTCATCACGATTGTTTACTTAAAATTCAGCAAAAAGATGGATGAAATATCATAGAAGGGGAGAGCGGTGATGGCAAGAGAAAAAACAATTCATGCAGTGGAATCCAAAAAGACGAAAATGATCAATGCGGTGATTTTCATTCTGTTGTTGATTCTGGCCGTCTTGACGGTCTATCCGGTGGTTTATATTATTCTTGGATCTTTTAAGACCAACAGCGAGCTTGTAAGCGGCGGGTTAAATATTCTTCCTGAGAAATTCGTTCTTGATAACTACATTCAGGCGTGGAACATGGGGAATTTTTCCCGGTATACCGTGAACAGCCTCGTATTGAGCTTCGGTGTCATGTTCGTCTCTCTGGCAGTCAGCAGTATGGCGGGATACGTATTTTCAAGGCGGGAATTTCGTTTCAAAAGCCTGATCTACAATGCGATGGTCATGTTTATGTTTATTAATGTGGGCAGTGCTTCCCTGCGTCCGCTGTTTGAACTGGCAGTTAAGCTGAATATGAATAAATCCATGCTTTCCATAATCCTGATTTCGGCAGGAGGTGGTCAGGCCACCTATGTGTTCCTGATCCACGGTTTTATGAACATCGTGCCGAAGGAACTGGACGAAGCGGCCAAAATGGACGGCTGCAGCTTCTTCGGTATCTACAGCCGGGTTATTCTTCCGGTATTAAAGCCGGCGCTGGCCAGTGTTGCGCTGCTGTCCTTCCGCGGAGGCTGGAATGAATATATTCTGCCTTTGATTTTTACCATGACCAATGAAAAACTGCGGCCTTTGACGGTAGGTGTCGTAGCTCTTCAGAATGCAGGAGACGGCGCGGCGGCATGGAACATTCTGTTTGCCGGATCGGCCATAGCAGTGATACCGATCATTCTGGTATATCTGTTTGCCAGCAGACAGTTCATGGGTGGTATGACCGCCGGAGCGGTGAAGGGATAAGCTAGTACAGCGTTGCATAAATTCCTGAGTAATAGCACCTGACGCAGATATCAGGCGCTATTACTCAGGAATTTATGCAATGCTGTACCAGGGCGTGATCGAGAGGAAAAGAGGAGAGAAAACATGAAATATCAGTTAAATGAATATGGCTTTATTACAAATTATCTGGTGAGCGGGAGAAAAGAGACGGACTTCTCCAGCAGTGCGGCGGATAAAAATCAGCTTGCCTGTGAAAAAATGATGCGGTCCGAGGCAGCGGATCACGATCCGGTTATGCCGGCTGGTCCCATCGTTCTGGGGGCTTTGAGCGCCCTGGGACTGCCATGGGAGTACGAGTACACGTATGGAAGCTGGTTTGTGGACCGGTCTTCCTTCTATCCGCTGCTGACCAGGGTGGAGCTTCACGCTGCTACGATACTGAATGCCCGGGAGGAGATGGAGGCGGAGGTCTGGCTCTGGAGTTACGCTGCGGTGGATCTCTGGGTGAATGGGGTGTTTATGGGGGGAATTGAGACTCCCGTATATAAACCCATCAGCCGGAAGATCATGAAGCTGCCTTTAAAAAAGGGGGACAATACCATCTATATCAGGCTGGTGAACTTAGGCGTCCGGGACACGAGAACCCTGTTTGGAATCCAGATTCCGGGGCAGGAAAGGGAAATGCTTTCAGTGACGCTGCCGGATGCAGAGAAGGCCGCGCTCTGTTCGCAGGCAGCAGACTGGCTGTCAGGAATCATGATCAGAGAAAAAACAATGGTATTTCCCGCTCCGGCGCCGGAAGGAAGCCGCCTGATCTACGATGCCAGGCCGGTGGATTTTACGGAGTACCGTAACCGTTATTCCGGGATAACGCTGAGGGGAGAGACAGAGCTGGCTCTGGCACCGGATAAGCCCTATCTGAAGATTGTGGTTACCGTATCGGACCAGACCCTGTCAAGAAGCTTTGAACGACAGGAGCTGCTGACCATTCAAAAGGGAGAAAACGCAGACCCGGAAGAAAACAAAAGGCGCGTCTTTGAGAGAATTGCCGGTGTGAAACAGATTCCAAGGGGAGATTCGGAAAGCTTTTCCATGTATCCGATTCTGGCACGTTTCGCCTCAGGCAGAGTGGACCCGGAAGATGAGCGGGAGATTTATAAGTCTTTTGACCAGATCGAAAGCAGACGGGACTGTTCAGACTTTCTTACCTGCGCCATAGTCCGTTTTATGAAGCTGTATCCCATGAATGAAGCCATGGCAGCACGGTGCAAAGAAGTCATGATAAACTACCGCTACTGGATGGATGAGGCGGGCAGTGACGGCATGTGCTTCTGGAGTGAGAATCATTCTCTGATGTTTTTTGTCAGCGCTTATGTGGCAGGTGACATTTATCCGGAGGAATTATTTATCCGTTCCGGAAAGACCGGACGGGAGATGAAGGAGACTGCGCGGCAGAGGATCCGTGACTGGATGGTTCAGACAGAAAGAGAGGGCTTCGATGAATTCCACAGCGGCGGCTACACCCCTATCACCTTTGCCGCTATTTTAAATGTGGTTGATTTTTGTGACGGGGAGTTGTCGGCTCTTGCGTGGAAGGCGGCGGACCGGCTATTAAAGGATCTGGCAGTCCAGACCTTTCAGGGAGTCTCCATTTCACCTATGGGACGGGTATACCGGGAGGTGCTGTACCCTTATAAGCAGGATATTCAGTGTCTGATTAATTTAATAGATCCGGAGGCGCCGGACCAGTTCAGTGAGTGGATCATCTTCCTGGCTACCAGCAAGTACCGGCTGCCGGAGGGGCTTAAGGAGGTGATGTACAGCCCGGCGTCTCTCGTCTATGAGGAGAGCAATGCCAGAATCTGTGTGGAAAAACAGGAGGATTACATGCTGACCTCCGTGGAATCTCCAAGACGCGACGGCAGGGTGCGGAAATGGGAAAATATAAGTGAACAGCCGGATGCCGATACCGGAAGCTTCTCGTATGTGAAATCATTAAACGAATGTTTTCACGGAACAACCCAGTTTGAGCCCGGTGTATACGGCTATCAGCAGCACATGTGGTATGCCGCTCTCGATCCGGCGGCGGTGGTGTTTGTAAACCATCCGGGTGGAAGCTGTGAAAGCTGTACCACAAGGCCTGGGTACTGGTTTGGCAACGGAATTATGCCGGCTTTAAAACAGGTAAAAGAGGTTCTCTGTGCGATTTACCGGATTCCGGAGACCCATCCGATTCCATTTACCCATGTATATTGGCCATCCTCCAGATTTTCATATGAAATAATAGAAGAGACGTGGCTGGCCGGCAGCGCCGGCGGCGGATACGTGGCACTTTGGTGCAGCGACCCGTTTACGGCTTATGATGACCTGATGTTTCACTGCGAATACAGGGTAAAAAGCAGGGATGCTGCTTACGTCTGTATCTGCGGAAGCCGGAAAGATTATGGAAGTCTGGAAGAATTTCTGCTGGCATGCAAAGAGAGGAAGCCTGCTTATGACAGAGAGAAGGGAAGGTTAAGGGCAGGGAATGAAGAGATTACTTATAAAAAATATGAAAATATGACCCAGTATATTTAAAAACAGAAGATCAGTATTCCGATGCCTGCCGGTTTTTGCTGTACAGGCACCGAAATACTGATCTTCTTTCTGGTATTCTTTTTCTGCGATTCTAGATGGCAACCGGAATCTTATCCGTAAACGTATGGTATTGATAATTCTCCAGCCGGAAATGGTCTTTCGTAAACTGATAGAAATCCTGAACCTCCCGGTCCATAAGGAACGCCGGCGCCTCATAGGGCACTTTTTCAATCATTTCCTTAACAATCGGTACATGTCTGTCGTAAATATGGGCGTCTGCGATGACATGGACCAGTTCTCCGGCCTCTAAGCCGCTGACCTGGGCAAACATGTGAAGCAGAACCGCGTACTGAGTGACATTCCAGTTGTTTGCGGTCAGCATGTCCTGGGAGCGCTGGTTTAAAATCCCGTTCAGCACATTCCCGGATACGTTGAATGTCATGCTGTAGGCGCAGGGATAGAGATTCATCTCGTGAAGATCCTGATGATTATACAGGCTGGTAATGATCCGGCGGCTTAGTGGGTTGTGCTTCAGATCATAGAGAACCCGGTCCACCTGATCGAACTCGCCCTCTTTGTATTTATGCTTAATTCCCAGCTGGTAGCCGTATGCCTTTCCGATGCTTCCGTTCTCATCGGCCCAGGAGTCCCAGATGTGGCTGCTTAAGTCGTGAATGTTGCTGGATTTTTTCTGCCAGATCCAAAGCAGCTCACCGATTGCGGATTTAAACGCGGTCCGGCGGAGCGTCAGGATGGGAAACTCCTTTGACAGATCGTAACGGTTGATGATGCCGAATTTCTTTATGGTATGGGCGGGAGCGCCATCCTCCCAGACCGGACGCACCTCGCTGTCCGTATCCCATACGCCGTTTGATAAGATTTCTCTGCAATTCTGTATGAATAAAGTATCTGCGTAACTCATGATATTCCTCCATGATCCTGTAAGTAATTCAGTAACCGGCGGCAGGGGGCGTATATTCTTATAATCCGCCTGCGGCCTTTTCAATTATACCAGATAGCGCTCGATTCGAACAGGTATCTCATGAAAATAATCAGAGTCCTGTTTGTAACGTGTGATAATTTTTTCACGCACCGTTTTTCATATTGACATACCGGCTGCGATCGGGTAATATGAAAGCGTTCCGCGGGGAGTTCTTTCCTGTGCGAAAATGATTCTTTATCTCCTAGTGGTCTCCACGAAAAACTCCATTGTATTGTATTACGAAAGAGAATAAATAAGAAAGCTGGTGATGCGGTTGTAATCGTATTTTCTTGAAGTTACCTGTTGATTAAAGTATAATAGAAGAAAGGAAGAAATATGGGAGATATTGCATACCAGAATAAGGATGTAACCGCTAAGGTTATGGCGGAGGCGCTTAAGGGGAAATCACTGGCTCCCTTTGGAATTCACCAGTTAAAAATCGTAGATATTCTGCCTACGAATTTACCGGTGATCGAAAGCAATGAGCTGCGGCTTGACAATTTATTTCTGCTGAGTGACGGCTCAATCGGGATCATGGATTATGAATCAGCCCATAACCAGGAAAATTTTGTGAAATACATAAATTATATGGCGAGAGTGATAAAGCGTTATGCAATAAACCATGAGCTGGATCGTATCAAACAGATAAAAATGATCGTTATCTACACGGCAGATGTGGACCATGCGGAAGCGGTTTATGATCTGGGAGGCATTGTGCTGAAGATTGAACCCACCTTTTTGGTGGAAGCAGACACAAAGGCGCAGTACGACAGGATCAGGCAGCGGATAGATGCAGGAGAACGTTTGACCGACGAGGAATTAATGGAGCTGATGATACTGCCGCTAACCGTAAAGGGAAAGAAGGAAAAACAGCCGGTGATCATCTCGGCAGTAGAACTGGCGAAGAGAATTGCAGACCGAAAACAGGCTTTGGAAGCGCTTGCAGGTATTTTGACGTTTTCTGACAAGCTGATAGACGAAGCCTATAAAAGGCAGATCAAGGAGGAAATGCGGATGACACAGATCGGACAGATGCTGATTGATGAGGGCATGGAGAAAGGAATGAAGAAAGGAATCGAGAAAGGAATCGAGAAAGGAATGGAAAAAGGAATTCAGGCATTGATTGAGGATAACAGAGAAGATGGTGTTTCAGAAGAAAGAATCATCGAAAAGCTGCAGAAACGTTTTTCCATGGACAGAGGGAAAGCGGAATCGTATTTAGAGCGCTTTACACAGAAGTAGATTGGACCGATGATTTACATGTAAAACCGGGGCTTGAGGGACCCGGTTTTATTTTGGCTTAGACGGACGCCAATTGGAAAATGAGTTTTACGAACCATCGAAAATAATTTGCAAAAAAGAAATATTTGTATATAATGATGTTTAGAAACAGGACAGGAGGATACTACATGAAAGCGATTGTTGCGGTAGACGAAGCGTGGGGGATCGGGAAAGACGGAAAATTATTGACCCATCTCCCCGAAGATATGAAATTTTTCAGAACGGTTACAAAAGGGAAAGTGGTCGTTATGGGCAGAAAAACGCTGCAGAGCTTTCCGGATGCGAAGCCATTGAAAAACAGGATTAACATCGTTTTGACATCGGACGATACCATGAACGGCGAGGGACTCATCGTCTGCCGCAGTGTGGATGATGCCTTAAAGCAGCTGAAGGAGTATGACAGCGACGATGTCTATATTATTGGCGGTCAGAGCATCTATGAGCAGTTTCTTCCATATTGTGATACCGCGTATGTGACCAGGATGAAACGGGATTTCGGTGCTGACACCTGGTTTGTGAATCTCGACAGTCAGGAAGGCTGGGAAGAGACGGAAACAGGGGAAGAGAAAGAGTACGAGGGGCTGCATTTTGCTTTCTGTACTTACAAAAACAGGAATTGCCCGAATCGATAAAATCAGACCAGGACGGAGGACAAAAGAATGTTAAACTGCGAGAGAACAAGCGTAATGAATTTTGAAAATGCCATCCGGGGCGCGAGAAATCCCATGAACAGCTGGGGGCGTATGGACAGTGGCTACGACGAAGACGGTAATTTTGTGCTGGGACCCAATGACAGGAGCCTGGCCATACGGTTAAGAAATGCAGGCAGTGACCACCGCAAATACATCCGGCAGATTTTCGTATCCGTGGATATCACCGCACCGCTGTACTGGTGGAAGGAGTACGATACCTATAAAGTTGCCACCGTGGCAAACTCTACCAGCACGATGCACAAGATTCACAGCAAACCGTTTTCCATAGATGATTTCAGCCACGACCACATGACTCCGGAGACCCTGGAATTCATGAATCAGATGGTGGAGTATTTAGAGAAGGTGCGGAACCGCTATCTGGAGACGAAGAGCAAGGAAGACTGGTACGATATGATCCAACTGCTCCCGTCCAGCTACAACCAGATGAGGACGTGTACCATGAACTATGAATCCTTAATTAATATGTACTTTGCGAGAAGAAACCACAAGCTTGCCGAGTGGCACACCTTCTGCGACTGGATCATGACGCTTCCTTATGCAAAGGAGCTGATAGCGGCGGAAGAAGACGAAGAAGCATGATCCGCTTCGCGGAAAAACAGGAAAAGAGGTTATCATGAACATATTAGTAACCGTTGACAAAAACTGGGCGATCGGAAACCAGGGCCAGCTCCTGGTCTCCATCCCGGAGGACCAGCGCCTTTTGCGGGAGGAGACTCAGGGGGGAATCATCGTGATGGGACGAAAAACCTTTGAGACCCTTCCGGGAAAGCAGCCGCTGTACGGCCGAATCAACGTGATTCTGTCAAAAGACCGGAATTACCAGGTAAAAGGCGCGGTCGTCTGCCACTCTCTGGAAGAGACTCTTGAATTTTTGAAGCAGTACTCCCAGGCCTCCGTATTCATCATCGGCGGCAGCAGTATCTATGATCAATTCCTGCCTTACTGTGACACCGTCCACGCAACCTTTATCGACTACGAATACAGCGCCGATACCCATTTTCCCGACTTAGACAAGTCCGGGGAGTGGAGCCTTACCGCTGAGAGTGATGAGCATACCTACTTTAATTTGTGTTACAGTTTCCGGATGTACCAGAAGAAATAAGCCAAACCAGGCCGCAGGAACTGCAGTAAGTTTATCCTTTATTTTTAAGAATTCATATTGTCAGGTTGGAAATTAGATGGTAAGATGATAAGAGTACCATTTCTCCTGATTGTTGGGGAAGGCTATCAGGAAAGGCGTACAGGTATAATTCACCAAAAGAATTAGGAGGATGAAGATGTATAAGATTTTAAAAGCAGAGAAATTAGCTGACAAGATCTATCTGATGGACGTAGAAGCGCCCAGGATTGCTAAAGCCTGCCAGCCGGGAGAATTTGTAATTGTCAGGATGGACGAGAGGGGAGAACGTATTCCTCTCACAATCTGTGACTATGATAGAGAAAAGGGAACCGTCACCATCGTGTTCCAGATCGTCGGAGCCAGCACAGAGAGAATGGCTGGTTTAAAGACGGGAGATTCCTTCATCGATGTCGTGGGACCTCTGGGTAATCCGTCGGAGTTCGTTCATGACGACTTGGAAGAAGTGAAAAACAGAAAGTATTTATTCGTAGCCGGAGGCGTTGGAACTGCTCCGGTATATCCACAGGTAAAATGGTTAAAAGAACACGGTGTTTCCGTTGATGTCATTATGGGTTCTAAAACAAAGGATTTACTGATTCTGGAAGACGAGATGCGGACGGTAGCCGGCAATTTGTACGTCACCACAGACGACGGTTCCTATGAGAGAAAAGGCATGGTTACAGAAGTGATTAAGGATCTGGTTGTAAACCAGGGCAAGAAGTACGATGTCTGCGTAGCCATCGGACCGATGATCATGATGAAATTCACCTGCCTGATGACAAAGGAACTGGGTATTCCGACAATCGTAAGCTTAAATCCGGTCATGGTGGATGGAACAGGCATGTGCGGTGCCTGCCGTGTATCCGTGGGCGGAGAAGTGAAGTTCGCCTGCGTGGATGGACCTGAATTTGACGGCCATCTCGTGAATTTCGACGAGGCGATGAAGAGACAGCAGATGTATAAGACGGAAGAAGGCCGTGCGCTGTTAAGACTTCATGAGGGTGCGACCCATCATGGCGGATGCGGCCATTGTGGAGGTGACGAGTAATGGATATGATGAAGAAAGTGCCTGTCAGAGAGCAGGATCCGAAGGTCAGAGCGACAAATTTCGAAGAGGTTTGTCTTGGATATAATGAAGAAGAGGCGAGAGCGGAAGCCAGCCGCTGTTTAAAGTGCAAGAATCCGAAGTGCGTGGGCGGATGTCCCGTTTCCATCGACATTCCGGGCTTTATCAAGGAGGTTCAGGAAGGCAACTACGAGGAGGCCGCAAAGGTAATCGCAAAATCCTCTGCGCTTCCGGCGGTCTGCGGCCGTGTGTGCCCGCAGGAGAGCCAGTGTGAAGGCCAGTGTATCCGCGGAATTAAGGGCGAGCCGATCTCCATCGGTAAGCTGGAGCGTTTCGTTGCAGACTGGTCCAGAGAGAATGGCTTCGTTCCGGCGGCTCCGGAGAAGACCAACGGCAGGAAGGTAGCCGTGATCGGTTCCGGCCCCTCCGGCGTAACATGTGCAGGCGATTTGGCGAAGATGGGATACGAGGTGACGATTTTCGAAGCCCTCCACGAGCCGGGCGGCGTACTGACATACGGTATTCCGGAATTCCGTCTCCCGAAGGAAGGCGTTGTACAGCCGGAGATCGATAACGTGAGAAAGTTAGGCGTTAAGATCGAGACAGACGTCATCATCGGCAAATCGGTGACCATCGACGAGCTGCTGGATGAAGAAGGCTTCGAGGCCGTATTCATCGGTTCCGGCGCTGGACTTCCGATGTTCATGGGAATTCCTGGTGAGAACGCCAACGGCGTATTCTCAGCCAATGAGTATTTAACGAGAAGTAATTTAATGAAAGCGTTCCGTGATGATTACGATACGCCGATCGTTGCAGGTAAGAAGGTAGCGGTTGTCGGCGGCGGAAACGTGGCGATGGATGCCGCGAGAACGGCTCTTCGTCTCGGCGCAGATGTACATATTGTATACAGAAGAAGCGAGGCAGAGCTTCCGGCCAGAGCGGAGGAAGTACACCACGCGAAGGAAGAGGGAATCATCTTTAATCTCCTGACAAATCCGATTGAGATTCTCACCGATGACAACGGATGGGTGAATGGCATGAAGTGTATCAAGATGGAACTGGGGGAACCGGATGCTTCCGGCAGAAGAAGACCGGTTGCCATTGAAGGCTCCGAATTTGTCATCGAAGTGGACACGGTTATCATGTCTCTCGGAACTTCACCGAACCCGCTGATCTCCGCCACTACCAGGGGTCTCGAAACTAACCGCAGAAAATGTATTGTAGCGGAAGAGTCAAACGGTAAGACCACAAAGGAAGGCGTATACGCAGGCGGCGACGCCGTTACGGGCGCTGCCACAGTAATTCTTGCCATGGAGGCGGGACGCGCAGGAGCGAGAGGAATCCACGAATACTTATCCGGACAGGGTGAATAAGAAGTATTACAATAAGAAATGCAGATAGAAGTATCATAACAGGATGCAGAGGGGCTGCCAGTAAGGCAGCCCTTCCTGATGATATATCGTTTCGTTTGAGGTGTATATGAGTAAGAAGATAGATTTGCTGCATGGCCATATTTTTACGTCTCTGACGGGACTGGCCCTGCCGATTATGGCGACGGCGCTGGTCCAGACGGCATACAGCCTGACGGATATGGCGTGGATTGGCCTGGTGGGGTCTCCCGCAGTGGCGGCAGTGGGCGCGGCCAGCATGTATACATGGCTTTCCCAGGGAGTTGTGGCGCTGGCCAAGATGGGAGGCCAGGTAAAGGTGGCCCATTCTCTCGGCAGCGGGAGACCGGAGGAGGCCGCTAAGTATGCGGCGGGAGCGATTCAGATGGGCGTTCTGTTTGCCCTGGTATTTGCCGCTGTTACGGTGTTCGGAGCCCGTCCGCTCATCGGATTTTTCGGTTTAAGTGACGGCGCCATTATTCACAATGCCCAGGTGTATCTGAAGATTACCTGCGGCCTGATATTATTTTCCTTTTTAAATGCGATAATTACCGGAATTCTGACGGCGATGGGGGACAGCAAAACCCCGTTTATCGCCAATGTTATCGGGCTTATCATGAATATGATACTCGATCCGGTTTTAATATTCGGTGTCGGACCGTTTCCCGTAATGGGTGTCGCCGGTGCGGCGGTGGCCACGGTCACGGCCCAGATGATTGTAACGATTGTATTTCTTGTGGTAGTGAAAAAGGACAGACTGGTGTTCGATAAGGTCCGTTTCCTGGAACGGATCCCCAGGGATTATTTCCGGGTGATGGTCCGCATCGGCCTTCCGGCTGCGGTCCAGAATCTGATCTATACCAGCATTTCCATGGTTCTGACCAGATTCGTGGCAGGCTTCGGCGACGCGGCCGTGGCGGTGCAGAGAGTGGGAAGCCAGATCGAATCCATCTCCTGGATGACGGCGGATGGGTTTGCGGCGGCCATCAATTCCTTTATCGGCCAGAACTACGGAGGACGCCAGTACCGACGGGTGAAGAAAGGCTATATGACGGCCATCGGCGTCATGTTCGTATGGGGGCTTTTCTGTTCGGGCGTGCTGATCGGATTTCCGAGGCAGATCTTCGGACTGTTTATCCATGAGGCAGATATTATTCCCATGGGCATCAGCTATCTCGTCGTCCTCGGTTTCTCACAGATGTTCATGTGTGTGGAGCTGACGACGGTCGGCGCGCTGTCCGGACTTGGGAAGACGCTGCTCTGTTCCGTTATAAGCGTTGTGTTTACCTCGGCAAGAATACCGCTCGCCATGATTTTAAGCAGCACGCCGCTGGCGCTTGACGGTATCTGGTGGGCCTATACGATTTCCAGCGTGATCAAGGGAATCCTGTTCTTTATCTGTTTTCTGTATGTATCCGGGAAGCTTCCGGAGGATGGCGCGCAGGCGTCATGGTAAGTTTAGAAGGGGGGAGTTTGCAAATGAAGAAACCGATGACACAGGAAGAACGCTTTGTACAGATGATCGAAACGCCGGTTTCCACACTGATTCCGCGGCTGGCGGTTCCAACGATTATCAGCATGCTGGTGACCGCCATCTATAATATGGCAGATACCTTTTTCGTCAGCCAGATCGGAACCAGCGCATCCGGTGCGGTGGGCGTCATGTTCTCCGCCATGGCCATGATACAGGCGATCGGCTTTACGCTGGGAATGGGGAGCGGGAATTACATTTCGCGTTCGCTGGGGGACAGAAACGGCGGGGAAGCGGAAAAATCGGCGGCGACCGCATTTTTTACGGCCCTGATCATCGGCGCCCTGATCTCGGTTTTCGGACTCATGTGCCTGCGGCCGCTCGTATTTCTTTTAGGGGCTACGGAAACCATCGCTCCATACGCCATGGACTATGGCAAATATATTTTGATTGCCGCCCCCTTCATGATGTCTTCCTTTGTCATGAACAATATTCTGCGCGCCCAGGGAAATGCCATGTATTCCATGATCGGTATTACCACAGGCGGTGTCCTGAATATGATTCTCGATCCTATTCTGATCTTCGGTTTTGATATGGGGATTGCAGGAGCGGCCATTGCGACGATGATGAGTCAGATGATCAGCTTCGGAATCCTGTTTTACCAGTGTAATTTCAGAGAAGGAAGCATTCGGATGAGGCTGTCCAAATTTACGCCTACCGGGAAAATGTACGGAGAGATTCTGCACGCAGGGCTTCCCTCCTTCTGCCGCCAGGGACTGGCCAGCGTGGCGACGGTGATCCTGAACTTTGCGGCCGGACCATTCGGCGATTCCGCTATTGCGGCCATGTCGATTGTCTCCAGGTTTATGATGTTTATTAACTCGGCGCTGATCGGCTTCGGCCAGGGCTTTCAGCCGGTATGCGGTTTTAATTTCGGGGCAAAGCGGTACGACCGTGTGCTGGAGGCGTTCTGGTTCTGCGTAAAGGTGGCGATTACGATGCTGACCTGTTTCGGCATCATCGCATTTGCGATCAGCCGTCCGATCATTACCGCCTTCCGCCGGGAAGATTTAGAGGTGATCCGGATCGGTACGCTTGCGCTGCGGCTGCAGATCCTGACGCTGCCGCTTCAGGCGTGGGTGATCATGGTGAACATGCTGACCCAGTCCATCGGATACGGGTTCCACGCTTCGCTGGTAGCCATGGGACGCCAGGGCCTGTTCCTGATTCCCTCGCTCCTTATTCTGCCGAACATCTGCGGCATTCTGGGCGTACAGCTGGCCCAGCCGGTGGCCGATGTCTTTACCTTTGCGCTGGCGACCTTTATTGTGGTGAGAGTGCTGGAGGAATTGAAAACCATGCGGGAGGGGCAGAAAATGAGCGAAAAGGCCGGGAGGCCGGACTCCCATGCCGGAGCACAGCCGCTTTAGAGGCCATGTTCTGCGTGATTATAAAAAAATCATAAAAAATATAAAAAAGGGTTGAATTTTACCTATGGTTTCGGTTAACATAAGAGATAGAGTATTTCTACATAAAATTCCAGATGAAAATAGAGCGAAGGACCAGCGATGAATATAAAAATACAGTTAAGAAGCAATCATTTTCGGAAGTGGCTGAGGAGACTCGGCTGCAGCCTGTTAATCGGAAGTATGCTATGTACACAGACAGTTCCCGCGTGGGCCACATCCAAGGCGGAAAAAGAGAAGAAAGAGGCTCAGCAGAAGCTGGATGACGCCAGGAAGAAGGCGGAAGCGGCAGAAGCCAACAAAAAAGCCGCCAACGCCCAGGTGTCAAAGCTGACCTCGGACTTAACGGCGCTTCTTACCGATATTCAGTTCCTCGAGACGGATATCGCCAACAAGGAAGCCGACATCAAGCAGGCGGAAATCGATTACGAGGCAGCTAAAAAAGAAGAAGAAAAGCAGTATGCTGCTATGAAAAAGCGGATTCAGTATATGTATGAGAAGGGCGATACGGAGTACCTTGATATCTTTCTTCAGGTAAAGAGTATGGCGGATCTGTTAAACAAAGCGGAGTATGTGGAGAGTATCTATTCCTATGACCGGAAGATGCTGGATACGTATCAGGAGACAAAGCAGCAGGTGGCTGACAACAAGGCGCAGCTGGAGAATGACAAGGCCGAGATGGAGGTAATGGAGCTGGAGCTTCAGGGCCAGAAATCCCAGTTGGAGACGACGATTGCTAAAAAGAAGAAGGAAGTCAGCAATTTTGACTCCCAGTTAGCCCAGGCAAAGAGTGACGCGGCAGCCTATGCCAAGACCGTAGAGAAGAAGAACCAGGAGATTCAGAAGGCGAAAGAGGAAGAGGCCAGAAAGAAGAGGGAGGCCGAGGAAGCAAGAAAGAAAGCGGAAGCGGAAGCAGCAAAGAAAAAGAGTTCGGCTACGAGTACTTCGAAGAAGACATCGGCTAACGACAAGTACACCGGCCCGGCTGCGGTAAAGAGCAGCGGCGGATCGGCAGAAGGTCGCGCGGTAGCGGATTATGGCCTTCAGTTTGTGGGTAATCCCTACGTTTACGGAGGGACAAGCTTAACGAACGGAGCCGACTGTTCCGGTTTCGTGCAGCAGGTATACAAGCATTTCGGCTACTCACTTCCGAGAAGCTCTTCGGAGCAGCGTTCTGCGGGACGTGAGGTCTCTTATTCGGAGGCGCAGCCCGGTGATTTAATCTGCTACGCCGGCCATGTCGCGATCTATATCGGAAACGGACAGATTGTTCACGCCAGTACGCCTACGACTGGTATTAAGGTAGGTACGGCTACATACAGGACGATTTTATCGGTCAGAAGAATCGTATAAGGTGAGATTATAAAAATTATGAAACGGCAGAACGACTGGTACACGGGGATCAACCATTACGACAACTATGTGGAGAAGGAGATCGGGATCGAGCGCAGAATCATCGACGGGCCCACCGATCCGTATCTCCACGAGCGTGTGGAGATATTCTATGTGTTGTCCGGAAAGGGCGCCATATCGGTAAACGGATATGCCTACGATGCGGTGCCGGGCAGTCTGTTCTGCATGTATTCCCACCACTTCCACCATGTGGAAGCGGTGGAGGAAAAGCTCGATGTGGCGGTGATCCGGTTCCACATCGGGCTTTTTATGTATATGAGCTGGGAAAAGCACCCGAAGCACGCCAATGCCAGGCTGGTATACGATACGAAGCCCATGGTGAGACTTTCCGGGGAAGAGAAGGAAGAGGTGGAGGCGCTGGTGCGCAGCCTTCTTCGTGAGGCAAAGGAAGCGCGTTTTGAGCGGCTTAACATGATCGAGTACAAGACGCTCGAGCTGCACGCCTATTACTGCCGGTATGCCTATGAGGAAATCGGTAAGGCGTCCCGGAAGGAACGGACGGTATGGAGCATCATCGAGAAAGTGATTCTGGCAACGGGAGAGGATATCACGCTGGAGGACATGACTGAGGAGGGGATAAGCCCTGAGACGATGAACCGGAGGATCAAGGAAGCCTGCGGATTCACATTTTTCCAGCTCAGGCAGTTTGGAAAGGTGATCAATGCCTGCGCGCTGCTGCATTTTCCGGAATTGTCCATGGAGTATATCGGCGATCAGCTGAATTTCTCTTCTGCCGCGGCATTTTACAAGGTGTTCAAACAGTACTGCGGGGTGACTCCGCGGGAGTATCAGACGGAGTATATCGGAACCATGGTTCCGGGAAGCGGCGCCGGTTCGGCAATGCAGTTTCTTCAGTATATCCATATCCATTTTTTCGAGGATATACGGCTGGAGGATTTATGTGAGAAGTTCTGTATGAAGCCGTATACGGTGAAGCAGATCTTTAGGCAGGTCTTTGGAAATCCCTTTGAAGAGCTGCTGGCCCAGGTCCGCGTCTCCTATGCCTGTTCGTTTCTGCGGACAGGGGACAGGACGGTTCTGGAAATCGCCTCTCTGTGCGGTTTTAACTCACAGTCTACCTTTCAGCGGCATTTTAAACGGTGGATGAACCAGACGCCGGAGGAGTACCGGGAAGTGATGAGAGAAAAGCCTGACAAAAAATGATAATAAAACTTTATAATGTGAATATAAGGAGAAGCCCTTCTTTGCTATAATGAAAGTATCATGTTCAATATGCGAAGGAGGTTTTTTCTATGTATGACAGATTATTTTCTCCGATTCAGATCAGGGGTCTGGAGCTGAAAAACAGGGTGGTCCTGCCTGCAATGGGAACCCGTATGGCGGGGGAAAAGGGGGAGATCACTCCGAGGCTTGTGGCCTATCACGCGGCCAGAGCGGCCGGCGGCTGCGGCTTAAACATCGTGGAGGTGGCTGCGGTACATACGCCCAGCGCTCCCGCACACTTTGTATCCATCAGTGACGACAGCCTGATCGGGGGGCATAAGAAGCTGACGGATGCCATCCACCAGAACGGCGGAAAGGCGGCGATTCAGCTGTGGCAGGGCTCAATCGCCACGACGTTTGACCCCAGGGCAGAAATGCTGGTGGTTAATGATATGGAGTTTGCGGGTAAGAAGCTTAAGGCTATTACAACAGACAGGATACAGGAAATTGTGGAGTGTTACGGAAAGGCCGCGGCGCGCTGTGTCGAGGCTGGATACGACTGTCTGGAATTCCACTGCGCGCACAATTATCTGCCCCATTCCTTCTTAAGCGGAGGCTTAAACCACAGGACGGATGAGTACGGTGGAAGCTTTGAGAACCGGTCGAGATTCCCACTTGAATGTATCCGGGCGATTCGGAACGCCATACCGGAGGAAATGCCGCTGTTCATGCGTATTGACGCTCACGATGATTATCTGCCGGGCGGGCTTACCATCGAAGAAATCATCGAATTCTGCTGTATAGCCGGGGAAAATGGAGTGGATGTACTAGACGTATCCAGGGGAAATATCATCACGGCCGGATCCGTTTATGAGGTTCCGCCCATCGATATTCCAAGAGGCTTTAATGTGGAGAACGCCGCACGGATCAGAAGAGAGACGAAGATGGCGACGATTGCCGTGGGAAGGATCAACACCGCGGAGCAGGCGGAAGCCATCCTCGAAGAGGATAAGGCCGATATGGTCGTCATGGGGAGAGCCCAGCTGGCCGATCCGGAGTTCTGCAACAAGGCGAGGGAGGGCAGGACAGAGGACATCATCCACTGCGTCGGCTGCAACCAGGGCTGCTACGACGGATTCTGCGATTTAAGGAACAGACCGTTTATCACATGTCTGAGAAATCCGTGTCTGGGTCGCGAGGAGGAGTGGAAGCTTACAAAGGCGGAGACTCCGAAACGGGTCTATATCGCAGGCGGCGGAATGGCCGGCCTGGAGGCGGCCAGGGTGCTGCTCATGAGGGGCCATCATCCGGTGATTTTTGAGGCGGGAGACCGTCTGGGCGGCCAGTTTATCACGGCGGGCCAGGCTCCGGGCAAGGAAGAGATGAAACAGGCGGCCATTTCCTTTGGACGGCTGGTGGAGCGGTCGGGTGCGGAGGTGCGTTTCCATACGCCGCTTACACCGGAGATTATCACGGAGGAGAAACCGGACGCGGTGATCGCGGCCGTAGGCTCCGCGCCGATCGAGCTGAAGCTTCCGGGAAGCGGGAAGAAAATGGTCTGTCAGGCCCACGCCGTGCTGGAGCATGAAGTGGAGCCGGAGGGCAGCGTCTGTGTGATCGGAGGCGGGCTGGTCGGTCTGGAGGCCGCGGATGCGCTGGCGGCGGCCGGACATCCGGTGAAGGTGCTGGAAATGAAGGATAAGGCGGGAGAAGATCTGGGAATGCTCCGGAAAATCGCCGTGATGCAGAAGCTCGGCGGTGAGTCGGTCGGGATCATCACAAGTGCCCGATGCATCGAAATCAATGAGACCGGTGTGGTGGTTGAGACACCGGAAGGGAAGGAGACCGTGGCCTGTGACAGCGTGGTTCTGGCTGTGGGGTCTGCTTCGAGAGACAGCAGTGCGCTTGAAGAAGCCAGTGAGAAGGCTGGGGCGGATTTCTTTGTCATCGGAGATGCGAAGCGGGCAAGGCGTGCGATTGATGCGATTGCGGAAGGATTTGACATTGCAAGGCAGGTATAGAAGGCTGCCGCAGAGGAAGCCTGTATGCCGGTTTCGCATAGAGTTTTGCATAGAGTTTTGCACGGAAAAGAGGAGGAATTATCAATGAAATCCAGATTATTAGAAGCGTTAAAGATCGGTTCCATGACCGTAAAAAACGGCGTTTTCATGGCGCCCATGTCCCTGGGATATGAGAGCCCGGACGGAACGGTGAATGAGACCATGCAGGAATACTGGCTGGCAAGGGCGAGAGGCGGCGTAGGCTGTATCATCACTGACGCGCTCTCGGTAGATCCCGATGTGCCGTATCTGGGCAACACGCTGTGCTTCAGAAATGAAGAGAGTATTGCGTCCTACCGCCGTTTCACGGACAAAATCCATGAGTGCGGCGCCAGGGTGATCCCGCAAATCACCCACCCGGGACCGGAGAGTGTCAGCGCGTTCCGGGGCATTCCGCCCATGGCCAGCAGCGTGTACTTAAATTCCATGGCTCAGAAGGCCAGGGCTGTCACACTGGAGGAAATTCCAGGGATCATACAGAAATACGCAAAAGGCGCATACGATGCCAAGCGCGCCGGCTTTGACGGAATCGAGCTGCACTGCGCACACGCGTATATGCTGTTGGGCTCATTTTTATCACCCATGAGGAACAAACGGACGGACCGTTACGGCGGAAGCCTCGACAACCGGGCACGCCTGCTGTGTGAAGTCCTGGATGCGATTCGGGAGTCCTGCGGTCCCGATTTCCCGATTATTCTTCGCATGTCGGGAAGTGAACGGGACGAACAGGGCAATACGCTGGAAGATATGAAGTACCTCGTTCCGATCCTGGAACGTCACGGCGTGGATGCATTTGAAATCAGCGGCGGTACCCAGTATGAGCGATGCAATAAGATTATCCCGTGCCACGGGGAGGTGCAGGGCGTCAACGTTCCGGAGGCGGAAGCGCTGAAGCAGGCGGCGGCAGTGCCGGTACTTGTGGTCGGGAAAATAGGCGAGCCGCGATATGCGGAATATCTGGTCGATTCGGGCAAGGTGGATGGCGTCGTACTGGGCCGCGCCCTGATTGCGGATCCCGACTTCGTAAAAAAGATGGAAGCCGGAGATTACGACGGAATCGCACCGTGCGCGGCCTGCGCCATCGGATGTGTGGGAGAGCAGACGAAACGCCATCCGGCCTCCTGCGTGATCAATCCGGCGGCAGGAAGGGAGAAAGAGCTGGAGCTTACGAAAACGGAAAGGCCGGAACGTGTGGTGATCGTGGGCGGCGGAATCGGCGGCATGGCCTGTGCCAGAGCCTGTGCGGTGCGCGGTCACAAAGTCGTTCTCCTGGAGCGGGAAAATGAACTGGGAGGCCAGATGCGGCTTGCCTGTATTCCGCCCCATAAGCAGGAACTGAGCAAATGGATTGTCTATCTGGAGCATGAACTGGAACGGCTGTCTGTAGACGTACGGCGGAATACAGTCGCGGACAGGGAGGTCATTGACCGTCTTTCTCCTGATGCGCTGGTTATCGCTACCGGAGCGGGAGAGATGCTCCCGCCGGTACCGGGAATCGATCCGGAGCAGGCGATAACCGCATGGAAGGTATTGAGAGGAGAGACGGCCATTCCAGGCGGAAATGTCCTGGTAGTAGGCGGCGGTATGGTTGGATGTGAGGTCTGTGAGTACCTGATGCATCAGAAACGCGGATTCTGTCATATTACTATGATCGAGATGGCAGAAGAGATCGGCGCGGGAATGGTAGTGAACAACAAAGTGCCGGCCATGATACGGCTGAACCGGCCGGAGATTACCATGATGACAGGCACAAAGCTGGTATCCGTAAACGGCGGAGAGGTGACAGTGGAAAGGCGCGGCACACAGGAAGTTTTAAGCGGCTTTACCCATATCATCTATGCCTGCGGGGCACGCCCGGTCAGAGGTCTTTATGAGGAACTGAAAGAGGCTTATCCGGAGGCGGTTCTGATCGGAGACGCGCAGCAGCCCGCACAGGCGCTGGAAGCGGTGAGGCAGGCGGTGGAGACTGCGGTGCGGATCGGTTAATCCAGGAAAAAACATTGGATTATGGCTGTCCCTGATGGTATAATGGAAATATAAGAAATACATGAAGGAGGACACGCTGATGAAACAATGGCTGGATACTGCGGACGAATATATAAAGTCCTGGAAAATCCGTGATGTGGCGTTGTTAAAGCTTTGCGTCTGTGCTGCCGGGTTTCTGTTTGGAATGGGAATTCCAAAACGGCACCGGAACAAAGCGTCAATCGCTGCAAGTATTATTTTCTCTGTGACCTATGTACTGGTGATGCTCCCATTTTTAAAGCTGCTGGACAGAAAATTGAAAGAGGGAGCGGCTTGAATGTGAGCCTGTATGTGAGCCTGAACATGGACCTGACTGGAGATGCGGAAGCTTCGAAGGAAATGCGGCAGGAAGAAAGGGGAGCTGTCATACCTGTGATTTACCATCACTGGCGGGGCAGTTCCCCTTTTCTCCTGTTTTCGTAACCGGCAAAACACGGATCATCGATTCAAAAGGTAAATAGACAGATTCAGATATGCGGCGAACAGACACCATAACAGGTATGGAATCTGTAAGCAGGCTGCCAGAGGGGAGATTCTATAAAACTGGTAAATCATCACGGCTATGAGCAGGATCAGTGCAATAAGCCAGATAAATGACAGTAGATATTGGGAGAGACCAAAAAACAGGATGCTCCATCCAAAATTGAAAAGAAGCTGTAATGCATAGTATTTAAGCGCTTTTCCTGTGTTTGGATCCCCCGAGACATAGATCATGTAGGAGGAGATCCCCATTAACAGGTACAGAATTGTCCAGACAACCGGAAACAGAAAGGCCGGCGGTGATAAGGGCGGCCTGATCAATGTCTGGTAGGCCATCGTATTACCGCTGATAAGCGCGGAAATAGAGCCGACAGCCAAAGGGATCATGATTGAAATGAGCAGAGCGCTGATATTTTTCGATTTCATAGAAGCTCCTTTGACAGGTGGTTAGTAATTATATGCGTAAGATGGAAGGAAAAATGATAAATCAGGAGATTTCCCAACCCCCTTGATTTTACAGGGAAATCCAAAAAATACTTGCGAAATTCGACATTCTGTGAGAGAATATAGCTAAGTATGATGTGATATATTTAACAAAGTACTTTTCACAATTATTACTTATTCGAAAGGAGTTTTAACATGATTTATTCACAGGAAGTAGAAGAGATGTGCACAGTGGCACAGGGCGTTCATCACGGCGCTGCTCCAATCCCAGAAGAAGCAAAATGGGTAAAATCTAAAGAAGTTAAAGATATCTCCGGTTTAACACATGGCGTTGGCTGGTGTGCTCCTCAGCAGGGTGCATGTAAGCTGACTTTAAATGTCAAAGAAGGCATCATTCAGGAAGCACTGGTAGAGACCATCGGATGTTCCGGTATGACTCACTCCGCTGCCATGGCTGCAGAGATTCTGCCAGGTTTAACCGTTTTAGAAGCATTGAACACAGACCTTGTTTGTGACGCAATCAATACAGCAATGAGAGAATTATTCTTACAGATCGCATACGGCAGAACCCAGAGTGCGTTCTCAGAGGATGGACTTCCTGTCGGTGCGGGACTGGAAGACTTAGGAAAGGGACTTCGTTCTCAGGTTGGTACCATGTATGGAACCTTAAAGAAAGGTCCTCGTTACCTTGAAATGGCTGAAGGTTATGTAACCGGTATTGCACTGGATGCTGACGATCAGATCATCGGCTATCAGTTCGTAAGCCTTGGAAAGATGACAGATTTCATCAAGAAGGGCGACGATCCGAATACTGCATGGGAGAAAGCAAAAGGACAGTACGGCCGTGTTGCTGACGCTGTTAAGATCATCGACCCAAGACATGAATAATGGGACAGGCCGGAGTCATACATAGAAGTTCCGGTTTTCCATCTGCAGAATTTGACATAGCCAAATAACAAGGAGGACAAGATAATGGCTTTATTTGAATCATATGAGAGAAGAATTGACAAAATCAATTCCGTATTAAACAGCTATGGCATCGCTTCGATCGAAGAGGCTGAGAAGATCACTAAAGATGCTGGTTTAGATGTATACAAGCAGGTAGAGGCAATCCAGCCGATCTGTTTTGAGAATGCAAAATGGGCTTACACGGTAGGCGCAGCCATTGCAATCAAAAAAGGCTGCAGGAAAGCTGCTGACGCGGCTGCAGCTATCGGCGAAGGCCTTCAGTCTTTCTGTATCCCGGGTTCCGTTGCTGATCAGCGTAAAGTTGGTTTAGGCCATGGTAACTTAGGAAAGATGTTACTGGAAGAGACCACAGACTGCTTCTGCTTCCTGGCAGGTCATGAGTCCTTCGCAGCAGCAGAAGGCGCAATCGGTATCGCAGAGAAGGCAAACAAGGTTCGTGAGAAACCATTAAGAGTTATCTTAAATGGTTTAGGAAAAGATGCCGCTCAGGTTATCTCCAGAATTAACGGCTTTACCTACGTAGAGACCGAGATGGATTACTACACAGGCGAAGTAAAAGAACTGTGGAGAAAGTCCTATTCTGAAGGTTTAAGAGCAAAAGTTAACTGCTACGGCTCCAACGACGTAACAGAAGGCGTTGCAATCATGTGGAAGGAAGGCGTTGACGTTTCCATCACTGGTAACTCCACCAACCCAACCAGATTCCAGCATCCGGTTGCAGGTACCTACAAGAAAGAATGTAATGAGAAGGGCAAAAAGTACTTCTCTGTTGCTTCCGGCGGTGGTACAGGACGTACACTTCACCCGGACAACATGGCAGCAGGTCCTGCTTCCTACGGTATGACAGATACTATGGGACGTATGCACTCTGACGCACAGTTCGCAGGTTCTTCCTCCGTTCCGGCTCACGTTGAGATGATGGGTCTGATCGGTGCAGGAAATAACCCGATGGTTGGTATGACTGTTGCTGTTGCTGTTTCGATTGAGGAATCGGCGAAGGCTGGAAAATTCTAAGAAAAGGCTTAATGCCAGCAAAGAAAAGCAGATGTGTCTATTGGGCACAGAGCGATCCCCCAAGGAGTTGTAACTCCTTGGGGGGCTTTTCCTTTTAAAGAAGAATAATTAGGCTGGCCGTTGGATATTTTATCTCCATTCTATCATTTCTTGGAGCGTTCCTGTGATTGGGGTGCTCGGTTTTATTTTTATAATTTCCATCTCAGAGCGGAGCTATTCAAGAGTTCGTTCAGTGTATGTGTTTTCATCACTTTTTTCAAATAAACACTTATATGATAACTACTAACTATCAGTACGAAGTTAGTAGTTTTTTATTGCTATAAATTGGATAAAAGTTACAAAACTTATTCATAGCTTTATAAAGACAAGTGCATAATAGCCAAAATATGAAATAAAAAATCATTAAAAAGCAAAATAGTTGACAATAACATATCTCATGTTATTATGAAAATAAAGGGGGGAAGCAGATGAAAAGTGTACTGGTACGTTTGGAAGAATATCTGCCAAGAGCGAGTGGAGCGGAAAAAGGTGCCTTAAAGCTTCTGCTTGAAAGTCCAGAGACTGCGGTCAACTGCAGTATTCAGCAGCTTGCAAATAAATCCTTTACTTCGGCTTCCACAGTTATCCGGCTATGCCGTAAAATGGGATTTGACGGTTATAAGGAATTTCATAAGGCTCTTCTCTGTGAAGTAGCGGTGCGAAAGGACACGAGGGGAGAAGAAACACGAGAAATAGAGAGAGAGGATGGACTGGAGAACATAGTACAGAAGGTCACATATAGAAATATACAGTCTCTCGAAAACACATGTAAACTGATGGATTTAAATACGCTAAGCAACTGTGTGAATCTGATCAATTCCGCAGATAGTCTGCTTCTGTTTGGGATGGGAGCGTCTCTGTTGGTGGCCAGGGATGTATACTTAAAATTTACTCGTGTTAATAAAACGTGTTATTTCTGTGATGACTGGCATATGCAGCTCCTGCATGCCAAGAATTCGACACCAAAGGATGTAGCGCTCGCAATCAGCTATTCTGGAGTGACGGAGGAGGTAGTTCGGTGTGCAAAAGAGGCTAAAAGCAATAAAACACCAGTTATTGCTATCACCAGATTTGAGGCGTCCATCCTTGCGAAGCTGGCAGACTATAACCTGTATGTTGCCACGACAGAGGTATTTTCCAGAATCGGAGCCATGTCCTCCAGAATATCGCAGTTTAATGTGGTGGATATCTTGTACAGCGCATATGTGAACCAGAATTATGACGAGTGTGTTCCGAGAATTGTTAAGACGCGGTTTGCAAGAGAAGGGGAGGATACTACCTAGCGTATTTTATAGAAAGGATTGAAGGGAGGAAGCACATGAGCTTTATGTTTAAGCCTTTGGCTTATGATGATCCAAAGGCTGTCAATCACATCACATTGCCGGAATCACTGGTGAGTGATGTATCATCAGAAATTGGAGAAATTGCAGACCGACTGGCAGCCGCCTGTATTGGGAGAGAGGGAAAGACCCCTGTAGTTCTTGGTATTGACGGGTATGTCAGTGCAATGTTTGATCCGCTGGTCTCAGCAGTCGAGGCAGAACTGGAAAGTAAGGGAAAGAAGGTACTTTGTCTGCCTATGGAAGCACTCTATAAGACGGAGGAGGAGATTCATGCGGTAACGGCAGAGAGTCTGCCTCTCAACTATGAGGAAGACCCGGTTCTACTCTTTGGCAGGCTGTATTGCGGAACGATCGATGATTTGATCGATCAGGAGAAGGTCTGTTCTGCATTTTCAGAGGAAAATGACGATATTATGCTTGTATATGGACTGGGTAGCTTGAGTGCCATGCTGCGTTCTCACATTACCGTAAGTGCTTATGTAGACGTCACCCCGAAAACAGCGGCAATTCGCGCCAGAGAAAAGAAATTTGCTAATATTGGGGACAGGGAGCCTCAACCGTTTCCACTGCTGATGAGGAGAAATTACTACGTAGATTTTGAAGTGGTGGTAAAACTTAGAAAAGAGCTGCTTACAAAAAATCTGCTTGACTTTTATCTGCTTGGAAATGAAGAAGACAGCTATCTCATGATGTCAGGGAGCACCATGGATGGGATTTTAGGTACGTTGGTGCTGTATCCGTTTCGGGCTAAGCCTGTATATCTGGAGGGAATCTGGGGAGGTGAATTTATAAGAAAGGTGCGGGGGATCCCTCTGGAAATTGCAGATAATGTGGCCTGGATTTTCGATATGATCCCCATGGAAGTAAGTATTGTGGTGAAAGCGGGAGACCGCCTGCTTGATTTTCCATTTTCCACATTTGTCCAGAAGAAGGGCCTGGAAATGATGGGAGAACGTTGTATGAAGGAGTTTGAGGGCTATTTTCCAATCCGTTTTAACTATGATGATACATGGCACAGCAATGGCAATATGTCCGTTCAGGTTCATCCGGATGAAGATTTTACGATCAGCCATTATGATGAATTTGGCCGGCAGGATGAAGCGTACTACGTGATTGCGACCGGACATGATGCGAAGACATACTGTGGATTTAAGGGAGATGGGAGAAAATTCATTGAACTGTCAAGAGAGTCTGAGCAGACGCATGAAAGTATCCCCTATCAGGAGTATATCAATGCCATAGACAGTGTACCGGGCCGTCAGATTATGCTTCCGGCTGGCACAATCCATGCGTCCGGAAGAAATCAGCTGATTCTTGAGCTGGGGAGCTTGACGATCGGTTCTTATACCTACAAAGTTTATGACTATAACCGGAGAGATAAGGAGGGGAAGCCCCGTCCCATTCATGTGGATAACGCAGCCAGTGTTCTGCACTTTGAGAGAAACTCAGAATGGGTTCAGAAACATGCAGCTATCCAGCCGGTGCTTCTGGAGAAGACGGAAGAGTATCAGGAACTGGTGGTGGGGAAAACTGAACTGATGTACTATGAGGCCCGACGCATTGAACTTAAGACGCACGGCAGATATGAGGGACGAAATTTCGGACAGTTTACTGTGGTTACAGTGGTAGATGGAGAACGAGTCAGGATCTATTCCAGGAGTAATCCGGAATTTTCCTTTACGGCGGAGTTCCTGGATATTGTGACGATTCCCGCCACCATTGAGGATTATGTGATTGAGGCTGGCGGCTATCAGCCGGTTGTCATTCATAAGGTTATTCTGAGAAGTGGGTATACGAGATATAAGAATCCTGTATATTATGACCGTAAGAGGGAGTGATCATGGAGAATTTTGTAAGGGAACCTAAGGGAATTCAGGAATTTACAGCCGGATGCCGGCTGATGGGGCGTGAAGTGGTCGACAGACAGAAGCTGGTAAAAGAATGTACCGGCGTCTATAAAAATGAAAATGCTTTAAAGGAGCACGGGGAGGAACTGGCCTACTGGGTTTCCAACCAAAATTTTAACAGAGAAAATTTTGTTAAGGGGAATTTACAGTGGGGGATTACATATATTAACCCATTTACCGTTGATGGGGAATGTGCCATGACGAGCGGCCACTATCATGGTGATCCGGACTGCGATGAATATTACTATGGACTAAAGGGAAGCGGTTTTCTTCTGTTCTGGGATGGGGCTGATGATTTCTATGTGGAAAAGATCTATCCCGGTTCTCTTCATTATATTAATGGTCATTACGCTCACCGGATCATTAATTCAGGAGAAGAGATTCTGGCAGTAGCAGCCTGCAGCCTTCCAGCCAGTAGACAGGACCATCAGTCGATTCGTGAACACGGTTTTCCATATCGTTGTTATAAAAGAAATGGAGAAATTATATGGGAGAAACAGGAATGAGCCTGATAAGGCTGGAACCGGTCTATAAAAAGAGTATCTGGGCTGGGGAGCGGTTAACGAAAATCCGTGGACTCACAGCATCTGGAATCGGGATAAGCAGGGAAGTCTGCGCCTATCCGGGTTCGGAAAATGTGATTGCAGCAGGGCCGATGAAGGGGGAAGCGGTCGGTCGGCTGATCGCAGATTACCACAGGGAACTGATGGGAGAGGATGACAGTAACCAGCTTGTCAGGGTGGCATTTATGGATACAGCTGAAGATTTGTCAATTCAGGTTCATCCGGATGAAGCACAGGCATCCATAGTTGGAGATTACGAGAAGAGCGAGTCGTGGTATATTCTGGAGGCCGGAGAGGGCGCGTATATAACGGCAGGTGTGAATTGTGGCGATTCGAAAGTGCTGCGTAAGGCAGCAGAAGAGAGTCATCTGGAAGAATATCTGATACGCCATCCAGTAAAAAAGGGTGACTTCGCCATGATTCCAGCGAAAATGATTCATGCGTGCGGAGGCAATATGCTGGTATTGGAAATCGGTAGCTTTGGAGGTATTACTTACCGGCTTTACGACTACGGACGGGGAAGGCCGCTCGATCTCGATAGGAGCCTTGAAATTATGGATCCGAACCTGGCTTGCTTAATGGTTCACTGCCAGGAAAAACATGACAATGAGCTGTGGACGGTAGGAACCCATAGATTGTTCCAGGTGGATGTTCTGGACGTAAGAGAGCATTATTATCTGAAAGGAAATGGAAAGTACCGTATTTTAACGTGTGTGGAAGGATTTTGCAGACTTCAGTGCGAAGGTGAAGTATTCATTCTGGGCTATACAGAGACAATTTTAGTTCCAGCGGCCAGAGAGCAGGTAGAAATTGCAGGAACATGCAGGCTTATTATAGCAGAACGCTAACTGTTTCGTGTAGTTTACCGGAATACCGGAAGGAGCCAATTATGAAACTGAGCATTGCCGTTTATCCGTCTAATAACCAAAACGGGGCGGGGGAGCAGGAAGACGCCTATTTGGATCTGGCAGGACAGTATGGTTATACAGAAGTATTTACGTCACTTCATTTGCCGGAGATTCACGATAACCGGCAAATAGATAATCTGGAATTTCTGGCGAAGCGTGTGAAAAAGAGGGGGATGGAGCTGACTGTCGATGTGGGAGGCAGTGGAATTGCCAGACTTTTAGCCAGCGAGGAAGCCGGGAGCAGGATAAAGGAGGCGGAAATTGATTTTATCCGGCTGGATTATGGCTTTTTGGTATCTCAGGCAGCCGAAATGGTCCGTCAGTGGAATTTACGTGGCCTGGTGGTGAATGCTTCTATTTACAGCGAGGAGGAGATACACAGCCTCCTGGATGAGCTGCGGTCCATCCGGCCGCAAATAGAGATACGGGCGTGTCATAATTTCTATCCGCGTCCGGAAACAGGAGAGGATGAGCAGTTTTTCAACAGGCAAAATTCGGTTTTTACAGGAGAAGGAGTCCCGGTATATGCCTGTCTGCCATCCTTTACAAATCCGCGGCCGCCATTGAGGCTGGGGCTCCCCACACTGGAGAAGCATCGGTATATGGATCTCAGCCGGGCAGCCTGTGAGCTGAGGTGCAGTCTGGGTATCGGAGGTATTATGGCTGCAGACGAATTTTTTTCAGAAGCAGAACTGCAGACAATCACTTCTGTGGTAAACTTTGATCCCTGGAAAATAGAGGTGAAGAAGCGCCGAGATATAACATTGCTGGAAGAGGAAATCTTAGAAGGAAGCAGCCATCACTTTCGTTATGACAGCAATTCAAGAATTCTCCGATCTGCTTCCTCACGAGAGATGGCGGAGTATGCAAAGCGTGTGCCGGCCAGAAACATGGAGCGGCGTCCGCGTGGGACCGTGACCATAGACAATGAAAACTATGTGAGATACAGCGGTGAATTGCAGGTGGTTCTGGAAGACATGCCGGCAGATGAGAGAGTGAACTGTATCGGACGAATTCAGGAAAAGGATATGTGGAAGTTTGAGTATTTCAGAAAGGGATATGATTACTGTTTCCTGTAAGCGGAGAGAGGATTATTCTTATATGGTAAATTTGGAGCATCTAATAACGGAAAACAGAAATCCGGAGACGATGGATTTAGATTCCATGACTCCCATGGAGATCGTGACAGTCATGAACCGTGAGGACGAACGCGTGGTAAACGCGGTTAAGGAGGTCTTGCCGGATGTGGCACGCCTTATCGAGATTTGTACGAAAAAGCTGGAGGAAGGAGGAAGGATGATCTACATCGGAGCAGGTACCAGTGGGAGAATTGGTGTCCTGGACGCGGTGGAGTGCCCACCCACCTTTGGCGTATCCGACCAGGTTGTTATGGGACTCATCGCAGGGGGAGAAGGTGCATTTGTAAAGGCTGTCGAGGGGGCCGAGGATGATGGCTTGCTGGCGGAAAAAGAACTGAAAGAAAAGAAGCTTTCACCACGAGATATTGTAATCGGTCTTGCGGCCAGCGGCCGTACGCCGTATGTTGTTGGAGGACTGAATTACGCAAAGAAGGTGGGATGCGTTACAGCCTCAATTGCCTGTAACCACAATTCGGTTATTTCGAAGGAGGCGGATTATCCCATAGAAGTTGAAACGGGGCCTGAAATTCTTACTGGTTCTACGAGGCTGAAGGCCGGCACGGCTCAAAAGATGATTCTCAACATGGTGTCAACAGCTACGATGGTAGGAATCGGAAAGGTTTATGAGAACCTGATGGTCGATCTGATCCGCACCAATGAAAAACTGGAAGCCAGGCTGTGCAACATTGTTATGGAGGCAGCCGGATGTGACAGGGCGCGGGCGGTGCAGGCTCTGAGTGAGGCCGAAGGCAACGGAAAAGTGGCAATTATCATGATCCTTTCCGAATGCGGCAGACTTAAAGCCGAAGAAAAACTAAAGGAAGCCAGGGGACATGTCAGAAGAGCAGTTTTGCAGACGTAGAAAGGAGCGGTTAATTCCATGGTTGGGATTGTGATTACTGGACATAACGGAATTGCCGGAGGGATGCAGGAGGCCCTGCGGCTTCTGGCAGGAGAGTATCCATGGTTATGTGCCGTCGATTTTATGGTGGGTGAGGGAGAAGAGGAATTGAAACAGAAACTGATGAAGGCAAAAGAAGAAATGAGAGAATGCAGTCAGTTTCTGATACTCTGCGATATCATGGGAGGATCACCATTTAAAAATGCATTTACTCTGTTCTATTGTGATCCTGCTGTAAAGCTTTTCTATGGGGTAAATCTCCCCATGGCGGTAGAACTGGTATTCCGGGCAATGGAGAATCAGGAAAAATGGGATCTGGAGGCGGTATCGGAAGAGGTGCTTGATCTGTTGAAAAAACAGCAGGGAAGTGTTGTGTGGCCGGAGCGCGAATGAAGGGGGATGAAATTGATGGAAGATTATATAAAACCGGCTGTAGGACTGTTGTCTAAGTATGCAGCTGAAGGAAAGATTCCCGGTGCGGCCCTTGCGCTGGTGACCAGGGAAGGAGTAACGTCAGCCTGCGTCGGCAATGCATCGCTTCTTCCGGAAAACGTTCCACTTACGGCGGACCGGCTGTTTGATCTGGCAAGTGTTACGAAAGTTCTGGCTACGACGACATTGGCACTTCAGTGTCTCGAGAAGGGACTGTTTACTCTGTCAACACCAGTGTCTACTATACTTCCAGATTTTCCACACCGGCAGGTTACCATTGGTCATTTACTGACCCATACCTCGGGAGTTTGTTCGGATGATAAGGCATATAAAAAACGAAAGGACAGAGCAGATTTGACTCGGTTTTTCTATGAGAAACCACTGGATTTTACACCTGGAAGCAGAGTTCTGTATTCTGATTTTGGTTATATTACTCTGGGGTATACCATCGAAGCCGTTTATGGAAAATTAGACGAGCGTTTCCAGACGTGTATTGCCCAGCCATTGGAAATGAAGGACAGCGGATATCTTCCATCTGAAAGTGGACTGGTGGATCGCTGTGTTCCTACTGAAATGACAGAGGAGAGAGGTCTGATCTGTGGGACGGTTCATGATGGAAAGGCATTTCTTCTCGGAGGCGTCAGTGGAAATGCAGGACTCTTCAGTACGTTGGAGGATATGACACATTACGTGAGGATGATTCTGGATGACGGCGAGTATAGAGGGCGGAGTGTTTTAAAACGTGCGACAGTCAGACTATTAAAGCACTGTTATACGGAAGGATTAAACGAACGTAGAACACTGGGCTGGTGGTCCAATGAGAGGTCTATGAGTTTTGGTGACTATTACAGTGAGAGTTGTATCTATCATACGGGATTTACAGGAACATCTGTGTATATTGATTTTATGAGACAGTGCGGAATTATCCTTCTGACGAACCGTATTCATCCAGCCAGAGATAACCCTTGGATCGGCGAAATACGTAATACAGTTCATAACGTGATTTTATCACAAATTACCTGTTGAATGAGATTCTGATAAGGGGGCATAAAAATATGGGCGTTATACTGGGACGAATTGATGAGAGGCTGATTCATGGTCAGATGGCGCTGGCATGGCTGCGCCAGTATCCTGCGGAAGTTGTTATTGTTGTAGACGATCAGAGTGCGAAAGATCCGCTGCAGACTATGCTGCTGCAGATGGCAGTGTCAGGTACTGTGATATGTGAAGTAGTAACAGTAACCGATGCAAAAGCAGCCATAGAATTGAATTCCGGCAAAAAAATCTTTCTCTGTGCCAGAACGCCCGATGTTTATGTAAGACTACTTGAGATGGGAGTCAAGATTCCACAGATTAATGTCGGCGGACTTTACAGTGCAGCGGGGAGAACGCAGTACTATAAAACTATTTTCCTCGACGAAAAGTTGAAAGAAGATATTATAAAGCTGGGACAGTATCCAGTGAAGGTAGAGCACCGCATGGTACCCCAGGATGCAGAGACAGACATCATAGCCGAACTGAAAAAACAGTAATCCACCGAAAAACTTAAAGTTGGCAGGCGCCGCCACACTGTAAGGTCGTATAAAAATGAAAGGGGTAACAGTATGGAAATGAATGTGATTCAGGTTTTACTACTTAGTTTGTTTATCGCATTTATGGCAGTAGAAACGTATTGGTGGGGCGGTGCAATCTACATAGCCCGTCCAGTTTTTGCAGGTCCTTTGATTGGTCTTATCATGGGAGACTTACAGACCGGCCTGTTAGTTGGCGGAAGCGTGGAAATGGTATTTTTAGGCGGTCTTGCTATGGGAGCCTATTCTCCGCCAAACTCTTATATCGGAGGAATGGTGGGAACCGCGCTGGCGATCATGTCGGGCGGCAACATGGAGGTGGGAATCGCGCTGGCCTATCCGATCGGCGTTATGGTGCAGATGCTCAATTACGTTGTGACCAATATCAATATTGTATGGGTGGAACAGGCAGAAAAATCGTATAAAGCCGGTAATATAAAGGCAGCCGAAGGTTATCACTATGCGTCAATCATTACACGTATGCTGATTCAGTATTTTCTGCCAACCTTCCTTGCACTGCTCATTGGTTCCAAGGCTATAGAAGGTCTGTATAACAGTATACCTCTGTGGTTCTCCGGTGGACTAAAGATCTCCGCGGGTATCCTTCCTGCAGTTGGTATGGCTTCTATTTTAAGGACACTTGGGATAAAGAAGGGCTGGCCTTATTTCCTGGCTGGTTTTGTTCTGGCAACATATTTAAAGATGGACATCATGTCGATCGCCCTGCTGGCTCTGGCCGGAGCTGTTATAGTTTGCACGCGCGGAGAGAACAGCATGTCCCTGGGATTTGACAAGAAAGAGATGCAGAGGGGGAAGCTGGATAATAAACTGCTACGAAGGGTGTTCTTCCGTTCCTTTACCAGCATGGGAAGTTTTAACTATAAAGGGTACAATAATATCGGATATGTATATTCCATTACACCAGCCCTGAAGAAAATCTATGAAAATGATCCGGAAGGCTATGAAGAGGCGCTGGTGCGAAATTGCGAATTCTTCAACAGCCATCCGTATTTCTCAAATCTGATCATGGGAGCCTCTCTGGCTTTGGAGGAGCAGAAGGAAAAAGACGGAAGTGTAGACGGTGCGGCGATAACAGCCACAAAGGCAGCCCTCATGGGACCGCTTGCAGGTATTGGAGATTCCGTGTTCCAGGGAACATATCGGACTATCTTTTCTGCAATCGGAGCCGGTATGTGTATGAACGGAAATGTACTTGGCTGTTTCGTTTATTTGATTCCCCAGATTGTATTGTCCTGGGGAACGAGATGGGGATTCTTAAAGTATGCGTATATTTATGGAACCGAGCTGGTGGTGAAATTGAAAACCTCCAATCTCTTTGAGACCTTCGTAAAGGGGGCAAATATTGTAGGTATGATGGTAATTGCGGCCATGACCAGCAGCTTTGTGTCATTATCATTAAAACCAAGCTGGACGATTGGAGAAAGTACGATAGCGCTTCAGTCGGTCTTCGACGCAGTTATACCCAAATTCCTTCCGCTGCTCTGTGTACTCCTGTTTTATCAAATCATGGGAAAGAAGAAAAACGGAATCTATATCTGCCTGGCAGGCAGTTTCATTGCCGGTTTCGCAGGTGTTTTGATTGGCCTTCTGTGAAAAGTATGGGAGGCATTCATGGGTGATAAAAAAGAAGTGCTGGAGAAAATCCATCATAAGCTGATTGTTTCCTGCCAGGCTCGAAAAGGATGGGCCATGTACGGGCCGGAGATTATGGCGGCATTTGCATCCGCCGCTATGGAAGGGGGAGCCGGAGGTATCCGTGCAAATGGAGTTAAGGATATTACGGCAATCCGCAAAAAAGTGAAGCTTCCAATGATTGGAATACAGAAAATATGGACAGAGGGATGTGAAGTCTATATTACTCCTACCTACGAAAGCGCTGTACCTATCCTCGAGACCGGTGTAGAGATTATTGCTCTTGATGGGACTGGCAGGAAGAGGCCAAACGGAGAGACATATGATTCCATCGTGTATCAGATACGGGAGCATTATCCCGATGTGCTGATTATGGGAGAAATATCCACGCTAAAGGAGGCGGAAGCGCTTCAAAAGAGCGGGACAGATATCATATCCACGACGTTGTCCGGTTATACCCGGGAAACTGCCGATGTAACGGTCTTTAAAACGGAATTGGTACGGGAGATTACCTCTGCGACAGATTTACCGGTTATTGCCGAAGGCCGGATTCATACGGTAGAAGAACTGACAGCGGCCTATGCCGCAGGTGCTCACGCGGCTGTGGTGGGAACAGCGATCACGAGGCCGGAGATTATTACGGCAAGATATGTCCGCGGCCTGGAAACTTATTTTGAAACTGCGAATCAGTAAAGCTATAGAGTAAAGCAAAGTCATAAAAAAAAGACAACTGTCCAGTGGAATTAGTTGTCTTTTTTTCGTCAATATTCTTTTTCATAATGATAAAAAGTTCTTTTTACTGTCATAGCATGGCGCTCATAAAAACGTCTGCCAGGTTCATCAGTCGACTGAAAGAATATGTGATTGATTCCCTGCCTGTACATGGAGGCCCACATTTCATAAAGAAGTACAGTTCCGACGCCCCCGTTCCGATGGGCGGTAGACACTCCAAAGGGGCCGAGGCGAGCCGGATTGCCATCCATAGCTCTCTGGATATAACCGACAAGAGTATTTTGAAAGAAACAGAGGCAGATAAGAGATTCTGCCTGCCCATTCATCATGGCTTGCTGCAGATGGTGATACCAGCCGGGACTGAAAAAATGATGGATAAATTCCAGAATTTCCGGTGCATCCGTCCATTGAAACGAACGGAAGCAATATCCGTTAGCCTCTTTAGCTGTCTTAAGCGCCTCTATGGATTCAGGAATGTAAAAATCGGTCAGGTACCGTTCCATAAAGAATGCAGGAGCAAGACAATGATACCCGTGAAACTCGAAAAAGGAGATGGCCGCCTTATTTTTTTCGTCGATTCCCGGAAAGAAATAATAAGGGCTGAACGAGGCTAGAATTATGCGTTTTACACCCATTGTCTGCCAATGAGACTCCATGGTATGAAGGAGCCGTGTACCTATTTCCTTTTTCCGGAACCGGGGAGAAACTGCCATGGCAAGAATCCAGGCCTTATCCTCTTCCAGACCGCGGTCCAAATAGGGATATCTGCGTTTCATTCCAATGAGAAAGCCGCAGACTGTATTCCCCTCTTTGGCTACCAAAAGATTGGAAGCAGCAAAATTGTCGTTGCAGAAAACAGTTTTTACCATAGTTTCTTCTGTAACAGGATCATCAGGAAAACATTCGCTCCACAGCGATAAAATCTGCGGAAGATCATGAGAAACAAAGGTTGCAATCTCGACCATACAGTACCTCCAGTCTGTGCCAGTCGCAAGGCTCTCTCTGCTTTCAGTATAGAGAACTTATGATAGAAAAACAAGAGAATAAATCAAAGATGGTATTTTGTTTCGGAGAATGGCTGGAATTGTGCGTAATCTGATTTTCTTACAGAATGAAGGGTCCGGCAAGCCATATTCGTGCGTCAGACCGCAGTCCATTCAGCGGGCATATTTCCTTAGCGAGGAGTGCGCATACTCGATAAAGCGGGGCAACTGTCCGCCAAATATTTTTTATCATAGTACAAACCTTTCTGAGACACAAAAAAACCTTCCTGATATTCAGAAAGGTTTTCATGACCTATCCGGGAATCGAACCCGGGTTTCCGCCGTGAGAGGGCGGCGTCTTAGCCGCTTGACCAATAGGCCGTATCTGTCGTTTCCGACAACTTCCTTATAATACCATAGGAAATTGGATTTGTCCAGATAAATTTCAAAAAAATATGAAAAAAATTTTAGACTGTAAAAAACACCCCATAAATTAGGTTGAGCCGGCAAGGTGACATTACGTCAACCCCGCCGACTTAGTGGAAACATATGTAGGAAGCGCTCTGACTGCTTAATTCGATTTCCTATGTTTATAATATTATCATACTGGAAAAATGTAACAGAAATTTGGCCGCAACGTAAAAAGATTATGAAATTTATTAAGGGTTTCTAACGAATTATGAAGTTTGTATCTTTTTGGCATAAAACAGAGGGGAGTATCGTCAATTTTATAAAAAAATTTGAAGTTTATAAGAAAATTTGAAAAAAGTATTGACTATCACGCATGGTGATAGTGTAAAGTGAGAGTCAGAGATGAGGTCCCCGGTTCCTTCCAACGCCGGCAGGAGGGGCAGGAGAACCGAACCGGGCGGTAAAGGAAGGTGAGAACCATGATGACTGTTAAACAGGTTTCCACATTGACGGGTGTCAGTGTTCGGACGCTCCAGTTTTATGATGAGATCGGCCTGTTTCAGCCGACGGAAATGACGGAAGCCGGATACAGGCTGTATGATGAACATGCATTGGAAGTACTGCAGCAGATCCTGTTTTTTAAGGAACTGGACTTTACGCTGAAGGAAATCAAAGCGATTATGGAAAACCCGCAGTTTAATAAAGCAGCCGTATTCAAAAAGCAGAGGGAGCTGATTCAGCTGAAACGCGACAGATTGAATGGTATGCTGGAGTTACTCGATAAATTAATTCATGGAGAAATGTGTATGGACTTTAAAGAGTTTGATATGAGCAAATATTTTCAGGCTTTAAGTGAGTTTAAAGCAACACATACGGATGAGATTATAAAACAGCTTGGAAGTATGGAGCAGTTTGACGAAATGCTAAGCGCGCTGCAGTCGCATGAAGATGAGATTGCCAGCCAGGCAGTCAGGCAGTATGGCAGCATTGAGAATTATACAAAGGCTATGAAGGAAGGTTTTCAGAAATATTTGTCTGAAGGACCGGCTGTTTCTGAGACAGAAGTGACTGGGATTATGGAGCAAACGGAGCTGTTGACGAAACGCCTTACGGCCGACCTAAGCAGAGATACCGCATCTCCGGAAGTACAGAAGGCGGTAAGCAATTTAATTGCTTTTTGCGAAGAAACCAATAAAGGAATTGATATGGGAGAGAATTACTGGTCTTTTACGGCGGAATCCTATCAATCCAATCCCATATATATCGAGGCGAACGACCGGAAATACGGGGTGGGAGCCTCAAAGTTTATCGGAAATGCAATTAAAGAGTATTTAGACAGAAGATAGATCAGAGGAATGTTAAAACAGAATAAACATTATTTCAAATGCTGCCTTTGGAGGAGTTCGTCTCTGCCTGGGTGGCATTTGTTCTGTATTTACATATACGGAGCAGCAACTTTCCGCACAAGATAGGAAAATTATTCGTTTCATGTTATAATTTCTCCATAGTTACAGACGGATTTTATGTGGAGAGAGAGAATTTAATGGAGACAATTATCTGCGGACATTGCGGTGCACCGGTGTTTTACGACGACGGGCTGGGGTACGGAATTTGTGAATACTGTGGTTCTATCATAAAAGACAGGGGAGACGCGGGCGAAAACCGGACGAATCTGGACAGGGAAGTCAGCTATATTATGGAAGTGAAGCCGTATGCATGGGAATACAAACTGCTTTTTGCAGTTCTGGACTCTGGCCTGCAGAAGGCCGGCAGCCTCAAACAGGAAATGTTCCGTCCTCTGCTCCTCACCGATGAGGCCGCAAAAGAGGAGATCCTGCGGTATGTGAAATGGATCACTGGCAAGCTGGAGAAGCTTCAGGAGTATACAGAACCGCTCCACTGCATTTTTAAGGTTGAATTACCGGAGGCAATGGGACCGCCCGGACAGCCTGGCGATGAAACAAAGCTGGTAAATACCGCAAATCGTATCGGGAGCGTTTATACAGGCCTTATTTACTGGGGATTGGAATTCCAGATCGACGCAACACCCAATAATTTGAAGGAGTTAGCGTTGGAGGCGAGGGGCATGGCCGGATCAATTCTGGAGGATATCGAACACTTTTGCTACCAGGGCAGGAATCATTTTGCAGGTCTTCAGCCTGGCATGAAGGTGCCGCAGGATACCAGTCTTGTCCTGCGGGAACTGAAGATGGAGCAATTTATGGGTGAGCTTAAGAAACTGGGCGTTTTGTAGCAGTGAGCTAATCAGATGGAGAGATAGAAAAATGGAAAGATAAAGTAATAGAAAGATGGAGAAATAAATTGATAGAGTAATAGAGGAAAGAGGAGAAGCAGCATGATTGATTTAAAGATTCTGGAAGAACTGTCCAATGCGTTCGGTCCCAGCGGTTTTGAGGAAGACGTGGTTCGAGCGATAAAAAAATATTGCAGTGGAATGGCCTTTCGAAATGATGCAATGCACAATGTATACACAGAGATGAAGCCAACGGCTCTCACGGCCGGGACTGGGGACAACAGTGAGATTCATGAGAAGCCTGCATTTTCATCCGACAGACGTCCGGTGTTGATGCTGGATGCCCATCTCGATGAATGCGGATTCATGATTCAGTCTATTATGGAAAATGGTCTTATGAGCATCGTAACACTCGGCGGTTTTCACCTTACCAGCCTTCCGGCCCACTCAGTTATTGTGAGAACGGCAGATGGAAAAATGCACAGAGGTATTACCACGTCGAAACCGGTTCATTTTCTAACACCGGAGCAGAAGGCGGACAACAGCCTGAGGATCGAGGATATCCTGATAGATGTGGGCGCGTGCAGCCGGGAAGAGGTACTTGCTGTGTACGGAATCCGTCCGGGCGACCCCGTTGTTCCGGATGTGGCGTATGAATATCATGAGGAAAACGGCATCTGCTTTGGAAAGGCATTTGACAACCGCCTGGGATGCTTCTGTATCATAGAAACTATGAAGGCTCTGATGGAGGAGGAAGACCGCCTGGCGGCCAGAGTCGTGGGTGCGTTTGCGGCCCAGGAAGAGGTGGGAACCAGGGGGGCTGTGGTGACTGCTCAGCAGGTGAGGCCTGATCTGGCGATCGTGTTTGAGGGCTCACCTGCTGATGATCCCTATTTCCAGGCGGGAATCGCGCAAGGAGTGATGAGAGGCGGTGTACAGATCCGCCATCTGGATAACAGCTACGTATCGAACCCGGCGTTTATCCGGTACGCGCATGAGATCGGAGAGAAATTAGGAATTCCCTGTCAGGATGCTGTTCGGAGAGGCGGCAGCACAAACGCGGGGAAGATCAGTCTGACAGGTCAGGCGGTTCCGGTTCTGGTACTGGGAATTCCTTCCCGCTACGTGCACAGCCATTATAATTTCTGTGCGAAATCAGATATAGAGGCGGCCGTATCCATGGCAGTGGAAGTGATCCGCGGCCTGAATGCAGAAAATATGAAGCGGATTTTCAGACAGGACGTGATTTGATAGTATGGTGCCATATGCGTACCTAATCGGGAAAATGTACGCCATGGGCGGAGAAAAGCGTGTCAAACGATTGGATTTTGTGTCAAAGAAACGGGATTTTGAGGAGTGGGAGTCGTTTATTTTTCACAGCTTTTTCTGAGGAAGCGAGAAAATACTTGTCAAGGCTTTTCCGATAGAATATAATATCATGGAAAGAGCTGTTGCAGAAATCGGTTAAGATGCATGCAACAGCCTTTCATCTTCATTTGCAATTTTTGTTTTTTATTGCAGGAATGCGGGAATGCTAAAGATAAAGCGGCTTATGTCCGGTTTTTTTCATTTCCGGCGTTCGTGATACCGTACATGATTTTTATAGGAGGAATACCCGTGGAAAGAGAAATGATTATTGTTCTGGATTTCGGTGGTCAGTACAACCAGCTGATTGCCAGACGAGTCAGAGAATGCAATGTTTACTGTGAGGTTCATCCATACACACTGGGACTGGAAAAGATCAGGGAAATGAATCCGAAGGGAATCATTTTCACCGGAGGCCCTAATAGTGTATACAAGGAGGAGTCCCCGCATTGTGAAAAAGAAATCTTTGAGATGGGAATTCCGATCCTTGGAATCTGTTATGGTTCCCAGTTGATGGCTCATATGCTGGGCGGAAGCGTTGCGACGGCTCCAGTCAGCGAATATGGCAAGACGGAAGTGGATACAGAGGCGGACAGCCGGATCCTCGATTCCGTGAGCCCGAAGACGGTCTGCTGGATGAGCCATACAGATTATATAGAAAAAGCCCCGGAAGGCTTCAAGGTTACCGCTCACACACCAGTGTGCCCGGTGGCAGGCATGGAATGTGAGGAGCGCGGCCTCTATGCGGTTCAGTTCCATCCGGAGGTTATGCACACACAGGAAGGCATGAAGATGCTGTCCAATTTCGTATACAACGTCTGTAAATGTTCCGGGGACTGGAAGATGGATTCCTTCGTTGAATCTTCCATACAGTCTATCCGCGAAAAAGTCGGCAGCGGCAAGGTGCTCTGTGCTCTGTCCGGCGGAGTGGATTCTTCCGTAGCAGCCGTTATGCTGGCAAAAGCAGTTGGAAAACAGCTGACCTGTGTATTTGTAGACCACGGTCTTCTGCGCAAGGACGAAGGCGACGAGGTGGAGGCTGTCTTTGGCCCCAATGGCCCTTATGATTTGAATTTTATCCGCGTCAACGCCCAGGAACGTTTCTATGAGAAACTGAAAGGGGCGGAGGAGCCGGAGCAGAAGAGAAAGATCATAGGAGAAGAGTTTATCCGTGTGTTTGAAGACGAAGCAAAGAAGATCGGCACGGTGGATTATTTCGTGCAGGGTACCATTTACCCGGATGTGATCGAGTCAGGACTTGGAAAGTCAGCTGTGATCAAGTCTCACCACAACGTGGGCGGACTTCCGGAGCATGTGGATTTTAAGGAGATCATCGAGCCGCTGCGCCTTTTGTTTAAGGATGAGGTAAGAAAGGCCGGTCTGGAACTTGGAATTCCGGAGTATTTGGTTTACCGCCAGCCGTTCCCGGGCCCGGGCCTGGGCGTGCGCATCATCGGCGAGATCACACCGGACAAGGTAAAAATCGTTCAGGAAGCCGATGCAATCTACCGCGAGGAGATTGCAAAAGCCGGAGTCGATAAGGGACTCGGCCAGTATTTCGCGGCGCTGACGAATATGCGGTCGGTTGGCTGCATGGGTGATGAGAGAACGTACGATTATGCCGTTGTACTGAGAGCTGTGCTTACATCTGATTTTATGACTGCGGAGTCGGCAGAACTTCCGTGGGAGGTCCTGGGAACTGTGACCAGGAGAATTGTCAATGAAGTGAAGGGCGTGAACCGGGTGCTGTATGATTGTACGGGGAAGCCGCCGGCTACGATTGAATTCGAATAGTACGAGAGTATAAAGTTTATTTTATATGGCAGGTAGTCTTTCTGATTACCTGTCATATTTATATTATTAATATTGTTAGTACGATGGCAAGGCAGTTGTAGGGGAGGAAGTGATAAAAGTTTTGCAAAAGGTCGGCGATTAGGGTTCAAGTCAGGGGCAACTGGAATATTATTTATATATATAAATTAAAAAGGAGAATCTGTTGTGCGATACCCAGAATACATTCAAAATATAAATGATTTTGGTCCAGAGCCTTTTGTTGTTAATATTTCATGTGCGACTGAACAAAATCCATTTTACCGAAGGGTGTTGTGGACGGGCTATAATCTGCAGCTTGCGCTAATGTGTATTCCACCCTGTGGTGAAATCGGATTGGAGGTACATCAGGAGAATGACCAATTTTTACGCCTTGAAGAAGGTCAAGGAATTGTCATGATGGGAAAATGCCAGGAATGGCTGGATTTTCAAAGACCGGTCTGTAAAGATGATGCAATTTTTGTTCCTGCCGGTACATGGCACAATGTCATCAATACAGGGAGAACGCCGCTAAAGCTTTACGCCATCTACGCGCCGCCGCACCATCCTCATGGAATAGTGCACCGGACAAAATCAGAATCAGATGCCAGAGGAGATTAAAATGATCAGAAAAAATGTGTATATTTAGGCTGAGACCAAATGGCAGAAAAAAATCAGCAATGCCAAATAATTGAATCAAAAACAGGCGTAAGAAATACAAAAATCAAACCAATATATTTAATAATATCAACGAATTTGCCGAATTAGAATAGCAGACAGTGTCGTAGGGAGAGCGTATTTATTCCCGATCGGCTATATTAATTTAGCACCAATAGCATTGAAAAATATGGCCTTTCACTTAACTGTGCGAGGCCATATTTTTGTCGATTTAGTACAGAGGCGTGGCACATCTCTGTATGCACCATCGAGAAATGGAAGGTATCGGAGATATATCCGGACAGGCAGTACTGGAAAAATTGTTCTATGAGTCTTTTCTGCCCTAATCACTCCCCGTCCCACAACTCTGTCTATACGCACCAGGTGACATCCCATACCGTCTCTGAAAAATTCGATTAAAAAAGCTATAATTGGAATATCCCAACCGACTGCAGATTTCCGATATGGACAGAGAGGTATGGCTGAGTAGCTTTGCGGCTTCCTGCATCCGGAAGTTTCTTGCATATTCTGATAAGGTATATCCAAAGTGTTTCTTAATAACGCGATTCATGTAATCGCCATTGTAATTAAGCGCCTCCTCCAGCTCCTGGCGGTTGATTATTCCGTGACGCTGTTCCAGTAATAAACTGATTCGATAAACAAGATCTTCTTCTTTGGAAAGTACTGCTCGATGCGATTGTATCTGATAAATGCCTTCATTTTCAAGCAGGTTAATAAAACGGCAGATATAGCCCATCAGGAGGTGGCGTCTTCCGGCTCTGTATTCGGAAAATTCATTGATCAATGCGTTGATAATAGCGTAAAAGGGGTCGGAATGGAAGGAACTGTTTATCCGAAAATCTATATATTCCTTGGCTGTATAAAAAGAGATTTCCTTATTTTTAGCGAAAAGCATGTGAAACAGGGAACTTCTAGTATACGGGCATCCGTTTTCGTCATAGAGAATATCCTGTTCCAGGGCCTTTTTGATATAGTCTTCCTTAAGCATGAACAGAATCAGTTCAAAATCAGTATCCATGATTTCCTTATGATGGATATTTCTGTTGCACAGGCAGCATTCTCCCATGTGATAGGTTTGAACTTCATTTTCGATGCATATTTTTATTTCTCCAGAGAGAACCACAGTCAGTTCATAGAAATCATGAGTATGTAAAGGCCGCTCACCAAGCTTCTCCAGTTCATGGATAGAAGAATAGAGATAGTTTTTACTGTTTTCTGTAAATTCAAAGGAAACGGTCCGACCGGTTTTGGTATCCAGGGACTCATACATGATCATGTATGGCATGCCGATTTCCAGGTATTCGACAATCTTACTTCCAAAATTGTGATAGGTCAAATAAGACTTTTGTATTCCATACTGCTGTAAATATTTTTCTGATGAAATTACAGGATTATTTGCGATTTGTGCAGAATCAGTCAGTTGTGCTGTATTTTTCTTCATATGCACCCCTTCTTTCTCCCATCTTTCCATTTTATCCTATCAACCTTATCTTATCCTATCCTATCAACCTTATCTTATCCAATACTAAAATTCATAAAAGTCTGAATAAGACATAATAAGGCGGAAAACAGTCTAATTACGATATAGCTATTGTACCATATATTTAATAAAATACAAGTACAGGGCAGGAAATTAAGCAAATGTAACAAGGAAATAGGCAGCCTGCTCCATAACATGTTATGGGTAACACAATTTTGCCCGACGGGGGAATAAAGCAGAAAAAGGAGAAGAAAAATGGGAGAGAAGAAGTATTTAAATTTCCTGAATAAGTTTGGATATGGAACGGGAGATTTTGCAGCGAACATGGTTTACGGCATCGTGACCAGTTTTGTAATGATTTATCTGACCAATACAGTTGGACTAGATGCAGGAATTATTGGCACGTTAATTATGCTTTCTAAATTTGCCGACGGAGTTACGGATGTATGTTTCGGTACCTTTATAGACCGCACGCACAGTAAAATGGGAAAAGCCCGGCCGTGGATGCTGTTTTCCTATATCGGAAATGCGCTGTTTTTGATTCTGCTGTTTGCAATTCCGCTGGAAATGGGTAAAACAGCTCAGTATGTATATTTCTTTATCGCTTATACGTTACTGAATGCAGTCTTCTACACTGCAAACAATATCGCCTATTCGGCATTGACTTCATTGATCACCAGAAATGGAAATGAGAGAGTGCAGTTAGGAACTTATCGATTTATTTTTTCGACACTTGCAAATTTAATCGTTTCGAATATCACATTAAATGCAGTGGAAGCTTTCGGCGGAGTTCCATTGCAAGTGTCGTTGGTCTGATTATTGTACCAATGATTGTTAAAAAGTTTGCAAGCATCAGAAAAGTAAAATTATACTCGTTTATGATACAGGTTTTATTCAGAATTTTGTTTATCGCGGCTGCGGTATCCAGAAATATTACTCTGATGTTCCTTACATATGGTCTGTGTTCATTGACAAACTGCTCTTTGGCAGGAACCTTTAATGCGTTGGTTGCAGAAGCTGCCGAGTATACCAGGCTAAAGAAAGGGACAAGACTCGATGGATCAATGTATTCCTGTACTTCCTTTGGTATGAAAGTGGGGAGTGGAATCGGTTCCGGGATCAGTGGATGGCTTCTGGCAGCAAGCGGATTTGATGCATCGGCGGCAGTCCAGACGGCGGCATGCAATCAAATGCTGCTGATTATGTATGCGGTTGTTCCGCTGATTGTAACCATCATCAGCGTAGTAATTTACTATTTTCTAAAGGTAGAGGATGCCAATAAGGAGCTGCGGCAGGCAGCAGAAAATGAATAGAAGAGGTGACGGAATATGAAATGCACAAAGGAACATCGATTATCATTTACAGAAAAAGCAAAAAAAATTGTGGACTCATTAACGCTGGAGGAAAAAGTATCGCTTATGAGCGGTTCCTGCACTTTGCAGGATATGATTACCGAAATGCAGGAAAACCCGGATGCACATTACAATCACAAACCATACAGAGCGGGAGGCATTGAGGAAAAAGGGATTCCGCCTATGCTGTTCTGTGATGGTCCTCGCGGTGTCGTATGCGGAATGCGGAAAGCAACCTGCTTCCCGGTATCCATGCTGCGCGGCGCCAGTTTTGATATCGAACTGGAGGAACAGATCGGGGAAGCAATAGGTCGTGAGGTCAGGGCTTTTGGAGGCAATCTTTTTGCTGGTGTCTGCATCAATCTCCCCTACAATCCTGGATGGGGAAGAAGCCAGGAAACGTATGGGGAAGAGTCTTTTCATCTGGGGGAAATGGGAAAGGCTCTGATTATGGGCGTTCAGGAAGAAAACGTACTGGCCTGTGTTAAGCATTATGCATTTAATCAGATGGAGGTGTCCAGATTCAAGGTTAGTGTCGACTGTGATAAAAGAACGGAACGAGAGGTATTTTTGCCTCATTTTAAGAAATGTGTTGATGCAGGTGCCGCCTCTGTAATGAGTTCCTATAATTTGTACCAGGGAGTCAAATGTGGTCATCACAACTATCTCTTAAATGAAGTCCTTAAAAAAGAGTGGGATTTTGATGGTTTTATTATGAGTGATTTTGGATTTGGTGTTACCGACACGGTAGAGGCTGTGAACGGCGGTCAGAATATGGAAATGTGCGGTACCGTATTTTTTGGTAACAAACTGGTCGAGGCCGTACGTGAAGGCAAAGTGCCGGAAAAAAACATTGATGATTCTGCGCTGAGAATTGTCAGAACCCTGTTGGCCTTTGAAGATGCTTATGACAAGGAATACGACTGCTCTACACTGGCATGCAAAAAGCATATTGATCTGGCGCTTAAGTCGGCTCGGGAAGGAATCACACTGATTCAAAATGAGAACAATGTTCTTCCCCTTGATCTGAAGAAAAACAGGAAGATCCTTGTATTGGGAAAACTGGCCAACATGGAAAACATCGGCGATCACGGATCCAGTGAAGTTCATCCGCCGTATATCGTGACGCCATTAGAGGGTATTATTCGTGAAGCTCAGGAAACGGAAGTGATTTATTACGAAGGCCAGAATCATGACCGTGCGAAAGAGCTGGCCAGAGAGGCAGACGCAGTGATTTTCGTAGTCGGCTATAATTACAACGATGAGGGAGAATACTGTGCGGAAGATGATCTGGATCAATATCTGCAGGGGGTTGGAGGGGACCGTGAAGTGTCTCTGGATCTTCATAAAGAAGAAATTGATCTGATCAATACGGTGGGATCAGTTAACCCCAATTCAGTAGCCGTATTAATGGGCGGAAACATGATTATGATGGAATCCTGGAAGAAATCGGTGAGTGCGGTAATGATGGCATTTTATCCGGGGATGGAAGGTGGTACTGCAATCGCGGAGATTATTTTCGGTAAGATCAATCCAAGTGGGAAGCTGCCTTATGTAGTTCCAGTGAAAGAGTCGGACTTACCCCAGGTTAACTGGCGGACCTCCGAACAGCATTACGACTATTACCATGGATATGCGAAACTGGAGAAAGAGGGAATTGAGCCGTCTATTCCCTATGGATTTGGTTTGTCCTATACAACATTTCAGTTCAGCAATGCCTCCTTTTATGTTAAGGATGGTATCGTAAGCGCGGAGTGTGATGTCAGGAATACCGGAGACCGGGACGGGACGGAAGTAGTACAGATGTATGCAGGCTTTAAGCACTCTTCCGTAGACCGGCCGGTTAAGGTTCTGAGAGGATTTAAGAGGGTGGACTTAAAGGCGGGAGAGAGTAAGCGGGTTGAAATTAATTGTCCGGCGGAGGAGTTGAAATGGTTTAATCCCGATACTAATCAGTTTGAGCTGGAGCATATGAAATATGAAGTATATATTGGCAGCAGTTCTTCTGACCGAGATTTAATAGAAGGGGTTGTGGAATTATAAAACACCATAAGGTCTTGAGATCTCCCTTCATTTGTGCATGTAATCAAATACGAAAAGCTATGATAAAAAATAGTAGGTATTCCAGACTTTACAGAGAGAAAGCGGTTGGTGCGAGCATTCATTGAAGGAGTAGCGAACCGGTCTTTGAGCTGTGGGATGAACGGAACGTAGATATCCCAGTAGGCTTCGCCGGGTTCTCCCGTCACAGAGAAAGAGTAGCAGGCAGTCTGCCTCGTACTCGCGAGCGCGGATTTATTCCGAATTTAGGTGGTACCACGGACTTTTGTACAGTTCGCCCTAAGCTGATGAGCGTCAGCTTGGGGCATTTTTTAGTTTGTGGAAAATGAAAAAGGGAGGAAATCATATGAAACTGAAAAACTTGTAGGGGATCGGTGTGGGCCGGCTTGCTGCCGCTGTATGAGGAATTGCAGAGCAGGGGCGTGGAGGTGATCTATGACGACCGGCAGGTAAGCGCCGGCATCATGTTTTCCGATGCGGATCTGCTGGGAGTTCCGCTGCGAGTCATTGTCAGCGCGAGGAATCTGAAACAGAATATTCTGGAGGTGGCTTACAGGGATAAGCGCTTTTCAGAGAAAATAGCGATGGAGCATGCGGCGGAAACGTTACTGCAGCTCGTAAATGATCGCTAAAAGGCCTGGTGACTAATCAATACGCTGATAGAGATAGTAAAAAGGGCCTGCGTGTGTTAAAATGAGCGAAACGGTGAAAGGGCTTTATATGAAAGCCCAGGGGAGGTAAATAGGATGAAAACACCTTTATTAGAGACGGAAAGGCTGCTTTTGCGGCCATTTTGCGAAGCAGATGCACAGCGGGTCTTCGATTGCTGGGAAAGCGACCCGGATGTGGCGCGGTATATGTTTTGGAGCAGTCATAATGACGTTGAGAAGACCAGGCAGTGGACTGCCTTCGAAGTCTCTCAGATACCATCGGATCAGTGGTACCGATGGGCCGTGGTGCTTAAAGCGACTGGGGACCTGATCGGAACCGGACTTGTTTATTACGAAGAGGAATACCATTTATTTGAAATAGGTTATAATTTCGGGAAAGAATACTGGGGACATGGATTTGCGACAGAAACGATGGAAGCAATTGTGGATTTTGCAAAGAATGTCCTGAAGGTAAAGGAGCTGGTGGGCAGGTACGCAAAGGAGAATCCGGCGTCGGGCCGTGTGATGGATAAGCTGGGATTCCGGTATTTCAGAGAGATTCCTTATGAAGCGAACGAAGGAAAACACCGTTACAATGGGGTAGAGTGCAGGCTGAAGTTCTAAAAGGATATAAAATCATGAAAAAATATTTGTCCGCTGCAACATTTTATCATGCTCATCTGTATAGAAGACAGAACGGCTAAGAAAGCTGTTAAAATTCCAAAAACAGAAAGGATAAATATTATGAAAAAAATGATGACTCTAATTATTTGTGCAGTGGTGGAGCTGTCAATCACTGCCTGCGCTTCCAGCGGTACCGCTGCAAAGACTCCAATAACAGAGGCAACTGCTATAACAGAGACAACTGCTATAACAGAGACAACAGCTATAACGGAAACAACTGCTATAATAGAAACAACAACTCCGACGAATACCAGTCCTGACACAATGATTGCCAACCCTTTCGTGGATTGTCAGACTATGGAGGCTGCCGCCGAGGTGGCTGGATTTGAGTTTCGCACGCCGGAACAGGTGGAAGGCATCTCAGAAAAAAAGATACAGGCTGTGGATCAGGAGATGATCCAGGTTATCTATTCAGCGGATGAAAATCAGATTTTGATCCGTAAGGCACCGGGAATAAGGAATATAAGTGGGGATTATAACAACTATCAGAAAGAAGAAACCATCACGGTGGATGAAATGCAGGTGACTTTAAAAGGAAACGATGGCGTCATCGCTCTCGCCACCTGGTCTGCAAACGATTACTCTTACTCCATTTATGTGAGCGCGGGCATGGCTCAGGACAGTATCGTAAGTCTGGTACAGGCGATTCATTAAAATAAGACTGCACAGGCAATGGCGGGAGCATTTCCGGCATTGCCTGTCTTTGTGGGAGAGACAGTGATGGAAGTATGTATTTATTTGAAGAGGGGATGGAAGGACAGTATGATCTCTTTCCTCCGTAATATATGCAGCTATAAACAATCCCGGCGGCGTATCTTGTTTGCCTATGAAGCAAAGGCTGCTTTCGGGGAGTTTGCCAATAAAACAAAGGCTGCTTCCGGGGAGTTTGCCAATAAAGCAAAGGCTGTTTCCGGGGAAAATGCCGCTAACCGGGAAGCGGTCAATATGCAGGCGGCCAGAGTACTCGATGAATATGGAAACAGTATCTTGCGTCTGGCTTATTCCTATCTGCATAATATGAGCGATGCCGAGGACATCTTACAGGAGACGTTGATTCAGTTTTTAAAGACGGGCCCCTTACTGGAAAATACCTCGCACGAAAAGGCATGGCTGCTTAAAGTTGCTGCTAATTTAAGTAAGAACCGTATTGAATACAACCGGATCAGGCAGACAGATGAATTGGAAGAAACGCTGGCCGCAGACTGCAGGGAGGATTTGTCCTTTGTATGGGAGGCGGTGAAAGCGCTGCCTGACAAATACCGTGAGGTCATACACCTGTTTCACTATGAAGGATACTCTACGGCACAGATAGGAAAAATGCTCAATAGAAAAGAAGCAACCGTTCGGTCGGATTTGCGGCGGGGAAGGCAGAAATTAAAGGATATTTTGAAGGAGGCATATGATTTTGGGTAAATACAAAGAACTTATCGAAAGAATAGAAGTAACCGATGATATGCGCTGCCGTATCCTTGATCATATCAGCAGAGAACCGATAGAGAGACCGGTAAGGATACTTCCGTTGGCCGGCCTCAGAAGGTACATGGCCGTTGCAGCCTGTTTTGTCGTCCTGGCAGCAGGCGCAGTTATGATTCCTGCGGTTCTGCATCATAATCCGTCATCGCCGGATCAAGGCGTGCTTACGGCGCCGGTGTTGTTAAATGCCGCTTCCGCAGTGGAACTGTCAGAAATGGTGGGATTCGGCGTTGCTGATATCCCGTCCCTTATGTCTGCATCGGACAAAACCACTTATATGGCATTGGGAAAGGAACTGGCCGAAATAAAATACAACTCCGGCAGCCAGACCGTCACATTTAGAAAGTCCGCTAAAATGGACGATAATTCAGGTGATTACAATAGTTACAGTACCGTGAAGGTGATTACCGTGAATATGGATTCCGTCACGTTGAAGGGAAATGACGGTAATTATAATCTCGCGGTCTGGTCAAAGGGAGAGTACTCTTATTCCCTGCATTTTACAGAAACGGTGACGGAAGAAGCAGTTAAACAGATCGTAGAGGAGATAGACGCAAGATGACGTTCGGGGCGGAGATATTATTTTAACCTGGTGATAGACTCCATCACTGCTGGCATCATCACCGCCCTTCACTGCCTCACCCGTTATGACTGCAGACACAACGATACATCTCAGACAATTGTTTGGAATACTGTTCCATCAACACAGATAACCGGGGTTCCCCTTCCATCGTCCGTTTATAGATGATCTCCGGGGATACGGTGCGATTCCTGTCAGCTTTCATATGAAGCATCTCCTGGATTTCGCTTAAAATACAGGCGGTAAAGGCCAGATAGTCTTCCATCTGTGCAGAATTAACCGCACTGGCTTTTCTGTTGTTGATTAAGAAAAGCATTTGTTCCGCCTCGGATATCATGTGCCAGGAAATCCATAGAAGTTTTTTGATAAAGGCCGAATCCTCATTTCCCGCCTTTTTCAAATACTGGATAATCTGGTCGTGAATCAGATGGTAATGGATCTGGACATCGCAGATGACGCCATAATCCAGAGGCGCGGTCAGGCTGCTCTCCAGCAGGCGAAGGTAAACGTGGTGTGTGTGGAACAGCTGATACAGGTTGTAGCGGTACTGTCCCTTCTGGTGCGTAGGAAATACAAAACGGTTTACGAGAAGTACCAGCACCATCGCAGCGACGACATATAGGATACGGAGTTCAGCGGCCAGCATCTGTGGGAGTGCCAGCGTGGTAAGGGTCAGGGCAAAGCAGGTGGAGAACAGGGCCTGCTGCCAGGTTCCGGCCGTTTCCATATAAAGCCCTGTCGCCATAACGGTCGCCAGTACAAAATGCCAGCCGGTTCCATGGAACAGCGGGAGGAGAAACTGCAGGATAAGACAGCCCGCCAGTGTGCCGATAAAGCGGGTCTTGATGCGGGTGGCGCTTTCCTCATACATGGGGCGGAGCAGCAGGAAGGCGTTCAGCACGAGCCAGTAACCATGATTTGCCTGGCTGACCATGCTGTAAGTAAAGCCAACGGTCAAAACTACGCTGAGACGAAGCGCAAAACGCGTCTCAAATGCATCCGCTTTTATCTGGCCAAACAGTTTCCTTAAGGGGCGGCGGTAGCTGGGGAGTCTCCAACAGGGAGGACTCTGTTTTTCACCTGTCTGTCGAATGTTTTCCAGGATCAGCAGGAAGAGACGGAGAAAATTCTGAACAAAAATGCAGGGGATCTCATCGCGTTCCTCCGCTTCGGCCAGAAGCTTATTTCCTGTGCTGACCAGTTCTTTCCGTTCAAAACCGTCGTTTCCCGCGGACTCCATATATTGGGCCAGGCGTTCCAACAAGTCATGGCAGGTCTGGTCAGAGAGCGTGGCTGCCTGGTACGGATTTGTCAGAAAATACACGGCACGCTGAAACAGCAGCGCAAACATATACTGAATTTTCCCCTGGGGGCTTACCACATAGGTGAGGCCCCTGCTTTTGTAGGCTTCTCCGTAAAGTCCCTGGAGGATTGGAAAGATGGTATCCATCTGTCCGGAAGCCAGACTGCCGGAGGGGTCTGTTTGTTCTGCGGTGGGGGACATCTGCTCAATCTGAGCGCGCAGCGCGGCCGCCAGGAGCAGGAGTCCCTTTTTGGCAGCAGCAAAATGGTCATTTTTTCTATTCTGAAGCGAACACAAGAACAGTATGATGGTCAGAACCGCTAGACCGTAGGCCAGCGCCCCCATCTGCATGGCCAGTCCATCCCATCCGACCGGCCGCAGCTGAAGAAAGACAAAGCACATGGCATTCGCAAAATATCCCAGCGGATTAAACTGCGAGGTCTGGAGAAAAACCAGCAGAAAGGGAACTGTCAGATTGAGAAGAATGCAGAGCGCAACGTTGAGGGAGGCAAAAAAGCTGAGAAGAGCCATCAAAAACTGCGTCCCCACAAGAACGATCAGCTGCCGGACTGTTAGATATTTCCGATAATTGACCTTGAACAGGATTGTAACCACCGATACGAGGATTGAATAGGAAATGCCGAATAATAGGATCGTAGAGTAAAATAAAAAAAGGAAAAAAAGAATAATTGGCAGGGCGGCCGCGAATTTGGAGCGGAAAGCTGCCAATACTGATTTTGTTTTGTTTTTCATGGGTGAAGTCATCTCCTTTAAGGAGATATTATAACTCTAATGGGGACGGCTGTCATCTTTTTTGTGAAGAGGGCATGAACCTGCCCTATATCAGAAGGATACTGTACTGCAGAACGGACGTTAAACAGTTTGCCTGATTAGCGTCCGTTCTGTGGCTTCATAAGTATTAGTCGGTGGAAGTATCCGGTGGTTTTTCCCGATACTGCACCGGCGTAACCCCCATATATGTCTTAAAAACAGTCAAAAAATAATTATAACTCTGAAATCCGGACTCTTCGGCTATCTTTTTAAGGGAATCATTGGACTGCCGGAGGAGGTGTGAGGCGATTCTGACCCGGTATGCGTTTAAATATTTCGTAAAAGGGAGGCCAAGCGCGTCTTTGAATGCCCTGGAAAAGTAGACCTCCGACACTCCGCAGTGGCGGCTGATATCCGACAGAGAGAGATCCAGATGATAGTTTTGATAGATGTAATTCAGCGCCTTCTGGATCAGCGGCGGGTATTGGGAGACCGAGGCGGACGCAAGCCGTTCCAGGCCCTGGCGGTAATAAAGGAGAAACTGTTTTTTTAGCGTCTCAATATCCAGGATATTGTTGACAGCCGGCGGCGGTACCGTGATGGTCTCACGATCCTGGGAGGCCGTTCGGAGAGCCAGCTGCATGATCTCCGTCAGACGCAGGACGAGGCGCTGAAGTCCAAGAAGAGAGACGTGCGTCTGTCCGACTGTATCAAAAATATGAGTGACGATTTCAGTCACTTTTTTTTCGTTCAGGTGAAGAAGAGATTCCGACAGCTCATTTTCCTCCTGCAGGGAGAGCAGCAGGACGGAATTACCTTCCTTTTCTCCAGGACGTTCCGAATCGCTGTTAAAAGGCTTTACCTGAAGACGATGGTGAATTTTCAGGTAGTAGGGGCGCAAATGTTCCACGGAGTCGAAGACGGGCATGGACTCGGCAAAAGTATGGATAGAGAGATAACGCCGCAGGTTGTTCTTCAACAGGCTGATATCCTGGGAGGCCGTCTGAAGGATGGCAGCTTCGCTGGTGAGATCCGGAAAGGACAGCAGGACCAGGAATTCACCGTAGTTGATATGTGTGATAATTCCCCTCTGAAGCGAGGTGAAAAATGTATCACAAAAGTGGAGAACCGTATTGACAACCTTCTGATGGCGTTCATCCGGTATGCTCTGATAAATACTGGAGAAATTGGTGATCTGCAGGCAAGCCGCAACGTGCCGCCGGCCGCAGATCAGCGGATCGGAGGCGAAAAAGTGACGGCTTTCATCCGGAATATCATAATTTAAGACGAGATTCCGGAGGTATTGCTGTTTTGACAGCTGGCACATCTGGTCCCACTGCTTCTGATGAAGCTGCTGTTTATCAATATAAAGCCGTATTTCAGACAATTTCGTTTCGAGAAGAGTCCGGGACAGCTCGTGCTTTAGGAGGTAATCGTAAGCCCCGGCCTGGAGAATCGGTTTTACGTACTCGAAATTATCGTAATTGCTTATGACAAGGATTGTAATGGGAAGCTGATGTTTGCTGATAAACCTGGCGACCTCTAATCCGCTCGCCCCGGGCATCTCCATATCGAGGATCACGATGTCGATGGAATTGCCATGAGCGTTCAGATATTCGATGGCGCCTGTTCCGTCCAGCAACTGCCCGCAGACATGGATGAATTCGAGGTCTGCCAGAAAGGTCTGCATCTTATTTAAAGAAAGTATATCGTCATCGACGAGAAGCGTCTGAAGCATGGGGGTCCTCCTTTACAGGATAGCTCAAAGAAATTCGGGTGAAGCTCTGTCCGTCGCTGTCGATGGAAAATGTGCAGCGGTTCCCATACTGGAGGCGAAGGCGTTCGATACAGGACCGTATTCCGATATTTGAATAGTCCTCCTCCGTTTGACAGGACAGATTAAGGATCTGTTCGATCTGATCGTTTTTAATTCCGGAACCATTGTCTTCAATGATGATATGGAGCTGTTCTTCTTCCAGATAGGCGTAGAGAAAGATGATTCCATCCTCTTCGAAATTGCGGAAACCATGCTTCATGCAGTTCTCAATAAATGGCTGCAGCAGAAGCTTTAAAACAGGCAGTTCCAGGAGGTGGTCGGCAACGTCACACTGAAGCGTAAGGTTCTGGAAATTATTATATTTTTTAATGGAAATATAGTCTTTGATAAAACCAATTTCCTGGCGCAGCGTGACGAAATTTTCCGTATTTTTGGAGACGAGTTTCAGCATTCTTGTGAATGCCAGAGATACCTCCTCGATATTTTTAACGCCCTGAAGGCTGGCCAGCTGTGTAATGGTATTCAGAGCATTGTAAATCATATGGGGATTCAGCTGCTGCTGCAGTGTCTGCAGTTCAAGCCTACGCTGTTTTTCCGCGTTCGCCTGAATTTCCTCCAGCATTTTGTCAATTTCATTTTCCAGATACACAATCCCGTCTGATATTTCCTTCAGTTCGTCGTTATTCTTATGGTGAAAGACACTCTTCTCCCTGGTGGTGATAAAACGGAGCAGCTCATTCTTAATCAGGAGGATCTTTCGGGAGAGTGATTTGGATATGATTCTGGAAAATGTGATGGTCTGCATGAAAACCAGAATCAGGATAATGACAAACAAAACTCTTATATTTCCGGAATCTTTGTAAATATACGTGTGCGGAACCAGCACATAGGTATGGTAGTTCGTCAAAAGGGAACTGGCGTGCGCCATCTCATAGCGTTCATTTTCCAGAATTACCGTCGTTCCCTGGGCGGAGAGGAGATGCTCCATAATTTCCGGTTTACTGAGGAGGTGAACCGCATTGGTGTAGATCAGTTCGTTATTGGGGTTAGCGATGAATACCTGATAGTTGTTCCCATCATAATCTCCCAGAATGGAATGAAGCAGCTCCGGGCTGATATCCACAAGAATGACAGCGAGTATTTCCCCCTCCTCCTTTAATACACGGCCGTAGGTCAGCGCCTTCTCACTGTCGGTACTGTATAGATTCCGCTCCGTGTAGTAGGTGCCGGGGGAGGCCTGCTTCACGCTCTCGCAAAGCGGACTGTGAAAGCTTTGGAGCCGGTTGACATTGGAGCCGTTTGTGTATATGCGGTTATAGCGGTCGATGATCGTGTAGGAACAGGCAAATTCGCCGTAATTCGAGATGGACTTCAGGAAATTCTCAATCAGGACATGCTTCTTATGCCCTTCGACCGTGATTTCATCGTAATCCTCCTTCAAATAACTGCGAATATCTTCATTGGAAAAAATGTGGGTAATATTCTGTTCAATGTCAGTAGTCAGGGAATCCAGGGCCTGATTGATGGTGGAAATTCTGCTGTATGTAAAGGTGAGTTCCTTCGAACGCATGGTGCGGAACCAGAATGGATATGTGGTGAGGCTGATGAGTAAAACGGGAACAATCCCATTGAATAGAAAGATCAGAACGAGCCGGGCATTAAAATGGGATTTAAAGTAATGGATTAATTTCGGGTGTTTTTCCAACTTCTGTGCCTCCTGATTGAGTATACTCGAATTATACTATCAGAAAAATTCACTTACAATAAAAGATTAAAAATTTGTAGTAACTGGTAAAAAATACAAAGCTTTCCACGGGATGAGAGTCAGTATAATAAGGTCATGAACAAAGTCACAGGACAGAAAGGAAAATGAATTGTGAAAAACAGTATAAGCAGGATTGAACAAAAACAAAGATTCATGAAAAACTTCCGGGCAACGAAAACACTGTATTTGTTTGTAATACCCGGGCTGGTATATTACGCATTATTTAAATACTGGCCGATCTACGGGTCGCAGATTGCATTCCGGGATTACTCTCCATTCCTGGGATTTACGAGAAGCCCGTGGGTGGGACTTGAAAATTTCGAGAGATTTTTCCGATCTCCGGATTTTTTCCTGATACTCAAAAATACATTGCTGATCAATGTGACGAACCTGATCCTGGGATTTCCTTTTCCGATTATACTTGCCATTCTGCTGAACCAGGTCAGAAACAAAGCATTTAAAAAGCTGGTTCAGACTGCGACGTATGCACCGTATTTTATCTCCGTTGTCGTTCTCGTCGGTATGATGTACACCATGCTTTCTCCGTACAGCGGTGTGGTAAATGCGGTAATCCGCTTTTTTGGCGGAGACCCTGTCCATTTCATGGGAAAACCCGGAATGTATGTCATGATCTATGTCTTATCGGGGATCTGGCAGACGTGCGGGTGGTCAGCAATTGTCTACATAGCGGCGCTGGCATCGGTTTCCCCTGATCTGCATGAGTCGGCAATCGTCGATGGGGCCGGAAGATTACAGAGAATCTGGCATATCGATCTGCCGGGAATCATGCCGACGATCATTACCATGCTGATTCTGACTGCGGGTCAGCTTTTAACGATCGGCTTTGAAAAATCGTACTTAATGCAGAATTCCATGAATCTGGGGGTATCGGAGGTCATATCGACGTATACCTACAAGCGGGGACTGGTAGATGGTGATTTCAGTTACGCGTCTGCGGTCGAGATGATGCAGTCCGTGGTGAATTTCGTGATTCTGATTTCAGTCAATAAATTCAGTAAAAGGTTCAGTGATACTTCTTTATGGTAGAATGGGGGATATGTGAATGAAAGCGGGAAAAAAAGACAGAGTCTTCGAAATTGTTACGACGGTGCTGCTGGTCATGATCTTGATCGTTGCGTTATATCCACTGTATTTCAGTCTGATTGCCTCCATCAGCAGCCCGAGAGCGGTTTATCAGGGAAGGGTTTTGTTTCTGCCGGCGGATGTCACCCTGGATGGCTACCGGAAGATATTTGCAGATGAATCGATATGGACAGGCTTTGGCAACGGTCTGCTCTATACGATAGTCGGAACCCTGTTAAATGTGGTATTTACCATTCCGCTCGCCTATGCACTCTCCAGAAAAGAATTTCCGTTTGGCGGCGTATTCATGAAAATAATGGTCTTTACCATGTACTTTTACGGAGGTATCATTCCGCTGTATTTCGTGGTAAAGCAGATGGGGATGCTGGACAGCATCTGGTCAATCGTACTGCCGACGCTGATCAGCACTTACAATATGATAATCGCCAGGTCTTACTTTATGGGAAGTATACCGGAAGAACTGAAGGAAGCAGCATTTTTAGACGGATGCGGATACGTGGGATTCTTTTTTCGTGTGGCTCTGCCTCTGTCGAAATCGCTGATTGCAGTCATGGTACTTTTTTATGCGGCGAAGCAGTGGAATTCCTATTTCGAGCCCATGATCTATTTGAGCTCCGAAAGCCGTTTTCCGCTGCAGCTGGTGCTTCGGACCATTCTGATCGACAGCCAGAATTCACTGGCCTCGGCAGATGCATCTACGGTGGCGGATATGCAGCAGCTGGTTGATTTGCTGAAATATGGCTGCGTTGTCGTATCAAGTATTCCAATGCTGGTATTTTATCCCTTTGTTCAGAAGCATTTCGTAAAAGGCGTGATGCTGGGGGCGGTAAAGGGATGAGGATAAATGAAAGGAGAAGCAGAATGAAAAAAAGAAGATTTGCAGCACTGTGTACAGCAGCAGCCGTAGTGGCAGGCTGTGTGGCATGCGGAGGGACAGCACAGCCCAAGGGGCAGGACAGCAGTCAGGCCGACGCGGGGGAAAAAGGGAAAGAGAAAATCAAGGTGACCTTTATCAAGAATGAGTGGCACGGTGACCCGAATGACATGGAAATCTATAAGATTCTGGAGGAAAAGACCGGAGTCGAGGTGGAATGGCAGGTTTACTCGGCGGCGACATGGGAGGATAAGAAGAATCTGATCTTATCCAGCGGGGATCTTCCGGATGTCTTTTACATGAATGCCGTCAATGTCAACGATGTAACGAAATACGCTCCTCAGGGAATGTTTCTGGATCTGACGGATTACATCGAGGAATACTGCCCGAATCTCAAGAAAGCATTTGGGGAAATGCCGGAATATAAGAATATCTGTATCAATCCGGATGACGGGAAAATCTACAGCATCGGGCGTGCGGTGGAGAGAGAGGTAATGTATACGTCAGGCCTGCTCTACATCAACAAGAAGTGGTTGGATCAGTTGGGAATCCCTGTCCCGAAGACCGTTGATGAGTATTATGATGCACTGAAGGCATTTAAAGAAAATGATATGAACGGCAATGGCGATAAGGGGGATGAGATTCCATTCGTTTTCCATTATAATTCGTCCGTGCCGGATACTGCATACAGCTACCATCAGCTGTTCGGCTCTTTTGGATATGTGGATCCGGTTTTGACCGTGGGCGCCCATTTCATAGAAGATGAGAACGGTGAGATTGTCTATACGGCAGAACAGGAGGAGTACAAGGATGCAATCCAGTATTACCACAAGTTTGTGAAAGAGGGGTTGTGGGATTCTGAAGGCTTCACCACACCGGACACCTCAGTCATGAATGCCAAGGGAAATAACGATCCGGAAATTGTAGGCTCTTTTATGGCATATGATTCCACATTTGTCGTTCCTGAAAAATACAAAGAAGATTATGTGATTGTTGAGCCTCTGGAAGGTCCGACAGGCAAGCGAATCTGGCAGAACAGCGCCAACAGCAACGGTAATGTCAATGGAACCCAATTCGTTATGACTGCATCGGCAAAGGGCAAGGAAGAGGCAATTATGAAATGGCTGGACGCCCATTTTGAACCGGAAATTTCGGCACAGCTGTTTTTAGGGCCGATTGGGACCACCCTGGAGAAGACAGACAGCGGAATGCTGGATTATGTACCTACTCCTGACGGGATGTCCTACAGTGAATTCCGGTATAAGAATGCCCCTGTACACGTGCCCTGTAAGATTGCTTCCGAGGATTGGGGAAAGCTGGTCCAGGTTATGGATGAAGATATCAATAAGCTGCAGATCGCCAAAGAGCACTACGCTCCGTATGCCACGCAGTCCTCTCTGTTCCTGCTGCCGAATAAGGAGGAGAGTAAGTACTTTACCACGACGGCAAAGGATATCGACGACTATGTCAACAAGATGCAGGTAAAATGGCTGACGGAAGGCGGGATTGAAGCAGAATGGGATACCTATTTAGAGCAGCTGAATAAGCTGGGGATCGATAAATACAAAGAAACGGTAAAGGGGATACGGGAAAGGATGGCGAAGCAGTAGACATGGACAGTGGAAAGAGAAAAAGTAATTTCCTGATATTTATGACAGACCAGCAGCTGGGGACGACCCAACAGAGCAAGGGACCGGCATACATGCCGAATCTGGAGCGGCTAAAGCGCCATGGTGTGACTTTTCAGGAGGCGTATTGTCCCTCTCCCCACTGCTGCCCCAGCCGTGCCAGCTTCTTTTCCGGGTTGTATCCCTCAGAGCACGGCATATGGAACAATATTGATTTGGCGGATGCATTTTCCCACGGTTTAAATGACGGGATTAAGCTGTTTTCAGAAGATTTGAAGGAAGCGGGATATCAGATGTATTTCAGTGGGAAATGGCATGTCAGCGCGGAAGAAGGGCCGGGCGATCGAGGATTTGGTCCCTGGATCTATCCGCCGCAGGAGGGCCGGTATAAGCCATGGAAGAGGACTTCCTTTATGGGAGACTGGGATTGGCTTTTAGAGGAAGACGACATTGCTTTAGAAGAGGGGCGCAGAGAAGGGGAAATCTCCAGAATTGGATTTCCCCAGTACAGCCAGTACGGTGTGACGGAAAATCCCTTCGGTGACGGTGATGTTGTATCCTGTGCAGAAGGCTGGCTGGAGAATGTGAGCAAAGATGAGCCATTCTGTATGTATGTCGGAACACTGGGGCCTCACGATCCGTACTTTGTCCCACAGCAGTATCTGGATCTCTATCCGGATGAATCGATAGTGCTCCCGGAGTCCTGGAAGGACCGGATGCTCGATAAACCAAATCTCTACAGAAGGACGAGAGCGCGGTTTGACCAACTCGGCGAGGCGGAACAGAAACGTTCCCTGAAGCATTACCTGGCCTTCTGCTCCTATGAGGATGCGCTGTTCGGAAGGCTTCTCGACGTGCTGGAGCGGAGAGAGCTTCTTGAAGATACGGTGATCCTATACGTATCGGATCACGGAGATTATGCCGGCGCCCATGGATTATGGACGAAAGGCCTTCCGTGTTTTAAGGAGGCGTACCACATCTGTTCCGTCATGGGGTATGGCGGTATTAAGGCGGAAGGGACCGTGATCAGCCAGAGGGTATCGCTTCTGGATTATGCACCGACATTTTTAGAACTGGCCGGGATATTGGAAGCGGATAATCCGGAAGCGAAAAGGCGGTTTTCCGGCCGTTCCTTAAAGCCGTTTCTGGAGGGGGGCATTCCGGAACGATGGCGCTCGGAGACTTATACACAGAGCAATGGAAACGAGTGCTATGGAATCCAGAGGAGTATTTTTACAGACGAATACCATCTCGTTTTTAATGGATTTGATTTCGATGAACTGTATGATTTGAAAAAAGATCCGGACTGCATGATAAATGTGATGGAGGAACCCGGGTACGAGGCAGTTATCTATGACCTGTATAAGAAATTATGGAAATTTGCATATCTGCATTGGGACGCATTGGGGGACCCCTATATTACGACCGCGCTGGCACGGTATGGCCCTGGGATCATCAGGACGGCGAAACGGGAAATGAAAGGCTTTCCTTCTGCTTAAAATCACACCGCCGACACTGAGTCAGAGTATTTTCACTGTCACAGTCATCCCGGTGATAGGCACCCGACCAACGGCAGATGCTTTGCAGAATAGGAACGACAGAATTGCCTTTTTCGCTCAGTGTGTATTCCACATGGGGCGGTATTTCTTCAAACTGCCTGCGTTGGATGATTCCATCGGTGATGAGTTCTTTTAATGTTGAGGCGAGCACGGCATCGGAAATGTTGCTTATTTCTCTGCGGAGAATGCTGTAGCGCAGTGTTCCCTTTTCGGCGAGGACACAGATAATCCGGGATTTCCATTTGCCGCCGAAGATTTCCAGTCCGTACTCCAGCGGACATCGGATATCTTTTTCCGTTTTGTGCTGATACATTGGTCACACTTCCTCCTTTGAAAAAATGGCATCGTATTTGAATCATGAGAGAGCCTCTTACATGCTTTTAGTATAGCATAGGAATATCAATTGTAAAAGTAACTATGAAATTTATTAGTAACTCATAAATTTACTGATATATTGTTGTTCCCGAGCAATACGGTTATAATGCAGTCAGGCTCAGGTGAGCAAAAAATATACAGGAGGATGTTACTTATGACAGTAAAAGCGTATCTGTTCATTACAATGAAAATCGATCCGGCCAATCGTCCGGCGGCGGCAAAGGTCTACACAGACTACAGGAAAGTGTTTCTGGATACGATCGAAGGAGCGCAGACAAAGGATCTCCTCATCAGGGAAGAAGATGTGGCGGTTCTCCACGGATTTGACAGCGTGGAACATGCAGAGGCGTATTTAAGCAGTGATCTGTTTAAAAATGATGTGTTTGTCAGTCTGAAACCATTGTGGAACGCCGATCCGGAAGTTAAGATTTACAGTGCTGCCTGATAGAAAAAAAGGAATCCGTACAGCCGGGAGCTGTGCGGGTTCCTTTTTTGATGCGTGAAATGTCCTGTATGACTATTTCACAGAAAAATCACCATATCCCGTCCGTCCTTTCAGCTTTCTTTCAGCTTTTCATGCTAGGATAAAAACACCTTAAGAAAACAAAGCGCAGGTAATCACACAGAGAAAAGGAGGCAGGACCGATATGGCACAGGAAATTTTTGAACGTTATGAAAAGAAATATCTGCTGACAGAAGCACAGTACCTCGGTCTGAAGCGGGTGTTTGAGGACAGGATGGCAGCCGATGCATATGGAGTACATACCATTTCCAATATTTATTTTGACACAAAGGATTTTGAATTGATCAGAACGTCCCTGGATGGGCCTGTATACAAAGAAAAGCTTCGTCTGCGGGCTTATGGGGCGGTGAACGAAAAGAGTACGGTATTTCTGGAAATGAAGAAGAAATACAGCGGTGTGGTATATAAAAGACGCGTACCAATGGAACTGGTTACTGCAGTTTTGTATTTAAATAACGGGATTCTTCCAGAGTCGGAAAATCAGATTTTCCGGGAAATACAGTACATGAAACAGAGGTATCATCTGGAACCGGCGGCATACGTGGCTTATGACCGTGTGGCATGTTACTGCAAAACCGATGAAGAACTGCGGGTAACCTTTGACTGGAATATACGGTGCAGAAACGAAGCGTTAGATCTGCGGGCCGGGGCATATGGGACTTTTCTGCTTGATGCAGGCTGTGTCCTGATGGAAGTAAAAATACCGGGAGCAATGCCGGTCTGGATGAGCCGGGCATTTTCGGAGCTTTCCATCTATCCCGTGTCATTTTCGAAGTATGGGCGTTATTACAGGGAGTATCTGCTGAGAGAGGAAGGGGCGGAACCCGAATACAAACAAAAAACTATAAAAGGAGGGCGTGTCTGTGCTTAACAGTATTTTGACGGAAACAGTCAGCTCTGGTATTACATTGCCGCAGCTGGTTATATGTACCTTGACTTCACTGGGACTTGGGCTTGCTCTGGCATTCCTTCATACATATAGAAATACAAGCTCAAGAAATTTTGTGATGACGTTAGCGATTCTCCCCGCAGTGGTACAGGCGGTGATTATGCTGGTCAACGGAAATCTGGGAACGGGTGTCGCGGTAATGGGCGCGTTCGGGCTGGTGCGTTTCCGGTCTGCGCCGGGAAATGCCAGAGAAATTGGAAGCGTGTTTCTTGCCATGGCCATCGGCCTGGCGACAGGAATGGGGTATCTGGGAATCGCTGTTCTCCTGCTTATCATAATCGGAGCAGCAATTCTTGTTTTGGCGGCGGTTCCTCTTGGCAGCCAATCATTTGCGCAGAAAGAACTGAAAGTCACCATACCGGAAAATCTGGATTATGCCGGAATTTTCGATGATTTATTCGAAAAGTATACGAAGCGTGCGGTGCTCATGAAGGTACGCACAACAAATATGGGAAGTCTTTATGAGCTCTGCTACCGGATCGAACTGAAAAAGGAAGAGGAGGAGAAGGCGATGCTCGACGATATTCGGTGCAGAAATGGAAATCTGACGATAGTGTGCGGCCGGATAGTAGAGAACAGAGAGGAATTGTAAATGAGAAATATACATTTGAGGCTCCATTTTTTTACAGGGACTGATGTTACAGGAGTGAAAGGAGAGATGGGATGAATCAATTATTGAGACGCGGTCTGTTTCTCGTTATGGCTGGAGCGATTCTGATGACCGGATGCCAGAGCAAAAACGGAGATCAGGCCTTCGAAGATAATGAAGCAGAAGGCAATGGAAGCGCCGTAGGAGCAGAAACCGTGATAACCGGAAAGGGAGATTCTGTCTCAGTGACCGGAACGGGAGCCGCGGTGGATCAGCGTGTCGTGACGATTACGGCGGCGGGAACGTACCGGCTCAGCGGAGAGATTACAGACGGCCAGATTGCAGTAAATGCAGGCAAGGAGGACGAGGTCCGCCTGATTCTGGATGGCTTTACAATATCCAATGCCAGCTCGTCCGCTGTCTATGGAATAAAAAGCGGCAGTATCACAATTACCACGGAAGAGGGAACAGATAATTATATTTCCGATGGAACCCAGTACCAGTATGAGGAAGAAGGCGCCGATGAACTGGATGCAGCCGTATTCAGCAAGGACGATATCATTCTGGAGGGCAGCGGGACGCTGACGGTCACAGGAAATTACGGTTGTGGGATCCGAAGCAGGGACGATCTGAATGTGAAGTCGGGAACGTACGTGATTGACGCGGTTCAGGACGCCATGAAGGGAAAAGATTCAGTAGAAATAGAAGGAGGCACGTTTACCTTAAATGCTGGGGAAGACGGCATACAGGCCAGCAATGGCGAGGAAGAGGACAAGGGATATGTGAAGATTTCCGGTGGAACGTTTTCCATCACGGCGGCCGCCAAGGGAATTAAGGCGGAGACGCTTCTGGAGGTATCAGGAGGTACCTTTGATATTGATTCGGAGGATGACGCAGTCCACTGCAGCGGTGACGTGAACATTACCGGAGGAACTTTTACGATTGCCACCGGAGACGACGGAATCCATGCGGATAATCAGGTGGTGATCGACGATGGAACAATTACGATTATAGAGAGTTATGAGGGGATCGAAGGGCTGACGATCGATATCAATGGCGGCGTGATCGACGTTACCTCGGAAGATGATGGTTTAAACGCGGCCGGCGGAAATGACGGTTCCGGAAATGACGGCTCCGGTAATCTGGAGTCCGGCATGGAAGGAAGGCCGGGAGGCCCAGGCGGCGCTTTTGGTTCAACGGAAGGCGCCTATATCAAAATCACTGGCGGTGAGATAAAGGTCAGCGCCTCTGGAGACGGCATTGACTCGAACGGTGATTTCTATATGGAAGGCGGCACCGTGATCGTAGAGGGCCCGACAGACAATGGAAACGGGACGCTGGATTACGATGGAACCGGAACGATCAGCGGAGGAACATTTATGGGAACTGGCAGTTCCGGGATGCTGCAGTCATTTTCCAGTGACTCCACTCAAAATGTGATTGTCGTGTATTTTGCTGATACGAAAACAGCCGGCACGGAGTGGACGCTCACGAGCTGTGATGAAACGGTAATGCTGTCAGGGAATTCGGATAAGGAGTATTCTTCTCTAATTATAAGTTCCCCGAAATTAAAGGACGGGGAGACGTATCAGCTGGCTGCGGGAGCAGAATCCCTGGAAATCACTGTCTCGGGAATCATTACCCAGTCCGGCACCCAGTCCGGAATGGGGGGCGGAACGGGATCTGGAATGGAGGGAGGACCGGGATCCGGAATGGACGACTTTAAGAACAACGGCCCTCGGAATCGTGGATCCGGTGATAATGCTCCAGAGAAAGGCGGAGAAAGTGGCATAACAGATAATCCTCAGCAGGGAGGCGGCATGCGTGGGAATCGCGGCGCTGACGGCAGCGGAGGAGGGGAACCGGAGAGCTGAAGTAATAATTGAATGATATACGATTCCAATTCTCACTTTTTATGGTAAAATAGCCATAGAGAGTGGAAATTGGAGGTTGAAAGACTTTGGAAAAGAAAATTTGGCTGGACAAATTAAGGGCAGAAGACAGGGATACGGTATTTTCCATGACTTCCGCCCCGGAAATTGTAAAATATATGCGTTTTGATACCCATGAGAAGCCGGAGGAGGCAGAAGAACTCATCCGGCATTATACGGAAGGAGGAAATTACGGCTTTCTCATACGAATTGCAGACAGCGGAGAACCGGTAGGAGTCGCCGCCCTGAAACAGGATGAGGAGAACTGTGGAGAGTATTCGGTGTCTCTGTTCAGTTTTCAGAGATTCTGGAACAAGGGATACAATACCGCCGCGGTGGAACTGCTGAAGACATTTGCACAGGAACAGGGAATCAGAGGCCTGAAAGCTTATGTGGTGGAAGAAAATTACGGTTCACGAAAGGTGATGGAGAAATGCGGATTTCAGATACAGGAGATCCTTCATTTCGATGATTTTCCCTCTGGATTATACGTTTACGCTCTGCCAATGGATTCAAGCGTTGTACCAGATATAGAAAGGATAATACCATGAAACTGTTTGGAAAGAAGGCTCAGCCTAAAAAGGAAGAACCAAAGACGCAGGAAGCAGTCCTGACACTGTATGCCTGCAGAAAAGACGGGAAGGCCGTGCCGGATATTGCATGCCGTCTGTTTGCTGATGTGATGGACAGGATCTTTTATACGGACGAAGATGAATTTCAGATTCGTTTTAAGGATGGCACCGCAGCGGTTTTCCACCTGGTAACGGACGCCGAGGAGATGAAGGTGCAGTCCAATGGAATGGCCAATTTCTTTTCCCAGGCACCTCTTGAGAAAGAGGAGGTGAAGGAAGCGGCCCTCTGCCAGATGCGTCTGTTTAATTGTATCATAGGAATCCGGTTCGAAATCGACGGGGACAACGACAGGACAAACGGTATCATACACTCCATTTATGGCATGGCGGAAGAGCTCAGCGCCTTTGTGCTGTATCCCAATATGTATCTGTATCACTGGGATGGCCGCCTGCTGCTGTCGATTGACGGAAAGAGTGATTTTGAAGAGTTTTATCCGCAGGCCAGCACCACGATTCTGGATCGTGAGGTGAATGAGGAAGAGGCAGACAGAGAACGGAAAATGCGTTCCATCGCCATTTTAAAGGAGAAGGGGATTCCCTTTCTTGAGCATTTAAAGGCGTCGGTGTTCGAATCGGAATGTAAAATTCCGGACAAGGAAGTGATCATTCATCGCCTTGCCTGTATTTTTACCGCTTGTGTCCAGTCTGAGATTTATACCAGCGGCCAGTTTGAAAACTGCAGGGAAATGGCGGCGGAAGAGATCGCACAGATGGAGGAACGCTATCAGATCTCGGATTGGCTGTCACCGGAAGAACGTGGCTATCTCGAAAATCCGGACAAGGATCCGGCGCTCCATAACCGGTTTGGCTGGCGGTACGAGTGCTGCTCTGTACTTTTGTGGGCACTGTCCATGATGGAGTTGAAGGAACCGACAGAAATTTGCGATGCCTCTGAGCTTGGGGCTGTCATGTGGAACCATACCTTTGACAGCCTGATGGAAGCAGCGGTGCTTCGCAGCAGGGACGAGATTCTCGACATGCAGGATCTGGTGCTGCGGTATGACTGGGCCTGCGTCGATGCGAGAGTCCACCACAAGGAGGTTCCGATGCTGAACAGTGATATTGTTTTCGAATGGCATTATGCGCTCAACTGGCTGGTGCAGGCCGATGGAATCGCAGACTGGGACCGGGTGACAACGACGACGTAGGCGTGGAGAGACGGAGGGATTCACGGATCAGCTGTTCGCCTGCGAAAACCGCGTGTTATCGGCAGCAGTAGATTTTCCATGAAATATGAAAAAAGAGGACAGGACACTGACCGCTTTCCACGCAAATTTATTTCACATATCTTTGTTTTCTCACATAGTTCTTTCGGCAGTGGCCGCATTCGATTTTTGCATCCGGTACCACTGCCGTAGTTTTTTTACTTCCCCGGCCGTAAGGACAATCTTCCATTTCCCATCATCCGCAGTTTCGATAAGTCCGGTCCGGTATCGCCCGTTCCTGGAAAATTTCCCTAATTCCTTTATAAAATGAATGTGAAATACATAGGCTCTGTTAGGAATGATAAACCAATTGCTGTCTGCATAAATAACATCCCGCCTGTGGAATTCCGTCTGCTTAAAACACTCATTAAAACTGACTCCCAAATAGAGTTCCTCCCGCTGCAGCCAGGATAAACGATGCAAGATAGAAGCAAAAAAACAAATATCCGGAAAAATTATACAAAATCCCATCCCTGAAAATAGCATCAGCCAGAAATCTTTGTCAAGGCGTATGAGAACAGCAGCCAGGTCTCCCTGAATCATGGCTGCGAATAAGCCGGCGGCCGGAATCAGAAGTAATAAAAGGGCTGCCATGATATTGTAAATGAAAAGAAATTCCCATTTCCAAAAGAGAAGATTTCTTTTAGTTAAAAAAATATTTATATTCGGAGGTTTTTTCTGCTTTTTCATTAGGAGGAACCTGTCTTTCCGCAGCTGAGAGTTTGATCAGTCGTTCAGATTAACTACCGCCTCCACAGGGCAGGTCTCCTGACACAACCCACACCGGAGACAATGGTTTCCCGCAATCTGATAAGGCTCCCCCGGCATGATGCATTTTTGCGGACATGCCTCCGCGCACTGTCCGCATCCGATACATGCGTCAGTGATGGAAAATCCGCTCACTTCCTCATCCGCCCCTCCGTAGGAGAAGCTTTCCCGGTTGATTGGATAGTGAAGCAGATCAAACCATTCCCCGCTGCCTTCATAAATCAGAAATGCATCGAGTATATAACGGCTGTCACCCGGATAGACCTCATTCATGCCCGGATTCTGGAGGAATACCTCGTCCACCCATTTCTTATCTGCAAGGCGCAGGCGTCCGGTGAATTTCAGCGACTGGCATTCCGGGCACATGGCGCTTAAGGCGATCTCGCCGGAGGCGGCCAACTGCTTATAAAAAGGCTTTCCTTTTGAGGTTACGATGTACATTCCGTCATCATTGGCGATCATAATATTGATGATCCGGCTCTGTGGATGGCCCCCGGCGTCCACTGTTGCGGCGGATGCGATTTTGACCTGCCGAAACATAGTTACATACTTCTTTGCTTTTTCATTCATGGAAAACACCTCCTGATAATGTAAGCTTACTCCCTTTAACGTGAAATGTAAATGTTTTAATGTGAAATGTAAATGGCAGGTACTGCGGTATTTTGCCAAATCTACTTGAAATCATTCTTCGTCTGGTCAGCCAGATGCATGCTGAAAAATAGAAAGCTTATTTTAGGTCATGAATCTGATATTTTTGCCATGAATCTGATTTTTAGTTCGTGGAGATTACGATATACTCAGAGTAAATATATTACATTATAAAAGATAATCACTGAAATAGACAGAAATTCAGGAGGACGATGCAGTATGCAGTACGGTTATTTTGATGATGAGAAAAGAGAATATGTGATTACGAGACCCGATACACCTGCGCCGTGGGCAAACTATCTGGGGTCTCCCGAATACGGTGCAGTCATTTCTAACAATGCAGGTGGCTACAGCTTTGCAAAGTCAGGTGCAAACGGCAGGATTTTACGCTATATATTTAACAATTTTGACCAGCCGGGACGCTATATCTATATCCGTGACAATGACAGCAGGGATTACTGGTCAGCATCATGGCAGCCTGTCGGAAAGGATTTGGAGACATACCGGAGCAGGTGCCGTCACGGAACAGCGTATACGAAAATAGAAGCGGATTACAGCGGTATTCATTCAGAAGCGCTGTACTATGTGCCGCTTAACAAGTCCTATGAGGTGTGGGATCTGAAAGTGACGAACAGCTCTGGCTCGGCGAGAAGTCTGAATATCACAGGATATGCAGAGTTTACAAATAACAACAACTATGAACAGGATCAGGTAAATCTTCAGTATTCGTTGTTTATCACAAGAACTGCCTTTGACAAGGACCGCATTCGTCAGACGATACATGGAAATCTTGACGGTCTGGAGAATGGAGAGGAGGTTGACAACAAGCTTGTGCTTGACCGCTTCTTTGGACTGGCAGGAGCAGAAGTGGCATCCTACTGCGGAGACAGGGAGAAATTTATCGGACGCTATCACGGCTATGAAAATCCTGCAGGTGTCATGAACGGAAATCTCGGGAATGAGCTGAGCTACAATGAAAACGGGTGCGGAGCGCTCACCGCCACACTCACGCTTGAACCGGGGGAAACAAAAGAGATTGCCTTCATACTGGGAATGAAGTACAAAGACGAAGCTGACAAAATACTTGCAGGCTACCGGAATCCTTCGGAAACCTGCGCAGAGGAATTCCATGAACTGACTGCCTGGTGGCATGGAAAGCTGTCTCATTTCCAGGTAAAGACACCGGATGCGTCGTTTAATACAATGATTAATACATGGAATGCCTATAACTGCTTTATGACCTTTCTATGGTCGCGGGCTGCTTCGTTTATCTACTGTGGACTGCGGAACGGATACGGTTATCGCGATACGGTGCAGGATATTCAGGGGATTATCCATCTGGCGCCCGGAATGGCAGCCGGGAAAATCCGTTTCATGCTCTCTGCACAGGTTGACAACGGCGGCGGGCTTCCGCTTGTAAAATTCACACACCACCCGGGACATGAGGATACACCGGATGATGCTGCCTATGTACAGGAGACCGGACATCCGGCATACAGGGCGGACGACGCGCTGTGGCTGTTCCCCACGATATATAAATACGTGTCGGAATCAGGAGACCTTGCATTTATCGATGAGGTGATTCCATATGCCAACAAGGGCGAAGGGACGGTTTATGAGCACTTAAAACGTGCAGTTGATTTCTCCATGAAGCATTTAGGACCGCACGGCATGCCGGCCGGACTTTACGCGGACTGGAATGACTGTCTGCGGCTGGGAGCGGAGGGAGAGTCCTCCTTCGTAGCATTCCAGTATTACTATGCGATGACGATTCTCAGGAAATTTGCCGGGTACAAAAAGGATGAAAGCTGCATTGCATTCCTTGACGAAAAACAGAAGCAGCTCGGAGAATTAATTCAGAAGCTTTGCTGGAATGAAGACAGGTTTATCAGAGGCTTTACTGAGAAAGGAGAGGTCATTGGAAAGAGAACGGATCAAGAGGCAAATCTGTGGCTGAATCCTCAAAGCTGGGCGGTTATCAGCGGATTTGCAACAGACGAACAGGCGGACAAGGCGCTTGACACGGTGTATGAGAGACTCAACACGGAATACGGCGCCGTGCTTATGGATCCGCCATATCATCTCGATGCCTTTGACGGCGCCCTTGCAGTCATTTACAACGCGGGTGTCAAGGAAAATGCCGGTATTTTCTCACAGTCACAGGGCTGGATTATTCTCGCAGAAGCGCTTCGCGGGCATGGGGAACGGGCCTTTGCCTATTTTAAGGAAAATGCACCGGCAGCTCAGAATGACAGGGCTGAAATTCGTAAGCTGGAACCGTATTGTTATGGACAGTTCACAGAGGGGAAAGCAAGCCCGCATTTTGGACGGTCTCACGTGCACTGGCTGACAGGTACGGCCTCCACAGTCATGGTCGGCTGTGTCGAGGGTATCCTCGGTGTACGTCCCGACTTTGGGGGATTGAAAATAGCGCCTTCCATACCAAAAGAGTGGGAGGGCTTTGAGATAGACAAGGATTTCAGGGGAAAACATCTGCACATTACGGTTTACAACCCGGAGCATGCAGAATCGGGCTTTAAAAAGCTGACAGTTAACGGCGTTCAGATGGAAGAAAACTATATTCCGGCAGAAATGCTCAGAGAGAAGACGGAAATCGAATTATACTTATCATAAAATTTTTATATTATCATGCGATAGAACTGAGGGCAAATACATTTCAATCAAGGAGGCATTTATTATGAAGAGAAAAATTGGCGTTATGACAATCTGTGCTGCAGTTATGCTGGGAAGCCTGCAAGCCGGAATGACCACGGTACAAGCCGCGCCGGCGTATTCCGGAAATCACTATGGAACGGGCTTTGACGCTTATGATGAAGCGACAATGGAACTATCCAGCTGGTCGAACGGTGGTATGTTTAACTGCATCTGGAATCCGGGAAATGTGTCATTCTCAAATGGAATCATGAGTTTGAAGATTGACCAGGATGAAAAAGGATATACAGGCGGCGAATTCCGTACAAAGGAGTATTTCGGATACGGAATGTATCAGGTAAACATGAAACCAATAAAGAACCCGGGCGTTGTGAGTTCCTTCTTCACCTATACTGGTCCAAGCGACGGTACGAAATGGGATGAGATTGATATTGAATTTCTGGGATATGATACAACCAGGGTACAGTTTAATTACTTTGCAAATGGAGTAGGAAACCATGAATACGTGTATAATTTAGGTTTTGACGCTTCGGAAGGCTTCCATACCTACGGATTTTATTGGGCGCCCGACAGGATCACATGGTATGTAGATGGCAATCCTGTGTATTCGGCATCGGAAGATATCCCCGACACTCCGGGTAAAATCATGGTGAACGCCTGGCCGGGGATTGGCGTAGATGATTGGCTTCAGCCCTACGACGGCAAGACGCCGTTGTACGGATATTATGACTGGATAGCTTATGACTGTCCCAATCAGGATTGATATGAAAAAATGACATGATTTTGATATTTTTTATAACTCAATAAAACACTATGATAAATAATATTTCAGGAGGGTTTTTCTATGAAAAAAGTAATTAACATCTTATTAATGGCAGGCATGGGCGGCGGGAACAAGGGAGGGTGTGATTCGGATTA
>OBXM01000186.1_pt1 | contig 83133 bp, 76 predicted proteins | sample 1538141 | NCBI WGS metagenome assembly OBXM01 (sample SAMEA2580153, study PRJEB22360) | human gut metagenome | biome: human gut; feature: human-associated habitat; material: faeces | place: Denmark | collected 2008/2010 | reverse complement strand
GGCAGCAGCACCCGTGTGATCGGCGCCGGTGAGAGAAAGGAAAAACGCCCTTCTCTATGACCTGACAAGTTGCCAGATCATGATTTAAAAAGAGATATCAGTAATTGAAATGATAATAAGGAGAGTAAAAAAGATGAAAGAAAACAATATGTATCGTGCCTTCGATTATGGTAGAAGACACTTGAAGGAGTACCAGAGATGGCTGGCTCCCTCCCGGGAGCCGCCACTTCATAAAAAACTTTGTTTTTTATGAAGCTGGATAAGGGAAACGTATACGTTTCCGGTGGAACAAACGGTCAACGACCGTTTTTTGGGTCATAGAAAAATCCCCCTGTATACGTTTTGTAAACACAGAAAAAGCCTTTATATATAAGCTAATATGACAGTTTCCTAAGGGTAATTCGACTTAATTCTAATGTGTATACAATCGTATACATTTTGTAATCATGTGTATACATATTGAATACGTAAAGCGTTAGATCAAAAAGCCCTTAAATAAAGGCTTTCTGATATCCATGTTTACATTCTGTATACGCTGGAAATATCAACATGGCAACTTGCCATGTTGACTGAAAGGAGACTTTATGAAGAAAAATGTATTATCTGTACGGATGTATGATACGACATTTGATAAGCTGCGGCAATTAGAATATTTGGAAAAAGAAAAAGAAAAAAAATACAAGGAGGTCGCATTGACAAAGAGCGAAATCGTAGAAGATGCAATAGCTCATTATTATGCGATGAAGCTTGATAAAGACACTGGCACAGATTATCTTGTCCGGATGAATTTAATGATCCAGGATGCACTCAAACAACAAAATCATTCTGTCGATCTGATACTTAATCAGATACTAAGATTCACTATGATGTCCTATGAGGCAGGGATCACGATTCTGAAGGATCATCGTTTGTCAGAAAATGAACAACCTAAAAACACATTGGAGGCAGAGGATCTCATACAAAACATAGAAAGTATTTTTGAGGAAGGTATCCATGCAAAGATTGCAATGCAACTTGGAGAAAGCGGTGATGAATAAATGTTGATGAATGATGTTTTTGACAAATTAAATAATTGTCTGAATGATGGTTATTCGAAACTCAGAAGTATGCGGGGTGCAGATCCAAACGGCTTTAATTATGCTATGCTGGAAAATTCTTTAAGTGTTATAGAAGATTCTTATACGTCTTGCCTTAATGCAAATTTTGATCAAAGGCTATTGAATGGAATAGAATTAGAATGTCGTGAAAAAGGACAACCGCCATTTAGTGCTATTTTCTTACAGAAACTCATGAATACCTATATGGATGAGCGTTTTGCAAAACCTAGATATTTCTTCGATATGGACGGTGTCCTTTTTAAATTTGATAATTCATTGACTTCTCTTGAACCGTTATATGAGGAAGGCTATTTTAAGCATCTCCCTACTCATCGTTTGGCAATCCAGTGTATGCAGGAATTGCTGAATGAAGGTCCGGAGCAAGTCTATGTATTATCTCACTACATCTCTTCTAATGCCTATAATGAAAAATTAGAAGTATTACAAGAAATTTTTCCTGATCTGGATATCCATAATATAATCCTTGTTCCTTATGGAGAAAACAAATCAGATTATGTACCAATAGCAGTAAAGGAAAATGATTATCTTATAGATGATCATACTCCTAACCTTGAGCAGTGGAAAGACAGTGGAGGTAAGGCTATCAAATTTGTAAACGATATTAATGATAGAAAAGGTACCTGGAAAGGAAGCAGGATAGAATATGATGATCCTGATCTATTCGACTCCTTAAAAGACATTCTAGATAATAACGAATTATCCTTAGACAAAGTGGAGACTATTTTACATACCTATCTGAATGAGAAATTGGAGACACTGCAGCCTTTTGCTGAAATTGGATTTTGATTACCTGGCAATTTGCCAGGTAGGAGGTGATATGCTTGAGTAAAGCACATGTTATATCTAAATTTAGATTTCTCGAATTTGGAAAACCACCACCTAAGGGCTCACGTTTTAAAGGTGTTTTGAATACAGAGTCATTATTAGGATGGTCTGCTTATACAAATAGAGATAAGGCAGCTGATAGAAAAAAAGAGCATAGCCTGCATAAAGGAGGATTGCTTGGATATACCAATCAGGATGATTCCATACGGACGTTTTCCAGTGATGGTTGGTTGTCAAAAGATAAGATGGTAAAATTCAGGAAAAAACTTGCTGATTCATTTAACAAGAATGGTGATATATTCTGGGACACAGTCGTATCTTTAAAAAACTATCAGGATTCACATCAAAGTAATATGTATGATGTTAATGATTATGCCGCTATCGTTTCCAAACTATTGCCTGGTTATTTCAAAAGTATTGGTCTGGATCCAAATAATATGATCTGGTGGATGAACTATCACAACAATAAGAAGAATCCCCATATGCATATCGTGTTCATGGAAAAGGAACATACACGGACAAAGGGAAAACTTGCACAGAAATATCTAGACAAGTATAAAGGCATGTGGCTGAAGGAGCTTGGACTCCGTGAAGAATTTGCCAAGAAATACAATAAGGCACCCAAAGATTTCTTCAAAGAAAAGGATGCTTTAAGAAAAGACCTGCTAACGAAGATCGACATGGAAGCAAATAGCCGTACAATATTGAGCCTTTACGGGAGCCTGCCTAAGACTGGAAGATTCTCTTATAATTCTAAGGCAATGAAACCTTACAAAAGGCAGATCAATCTAGTCATCAAGGCGTTGCTGCAGGATGCAGAAGTGAAACCTACCTATGATCAATGGATGGAAAAAGTAGAGACACTGGATAATTTTCAAAATACTTTAGCAAGCGATACTATTTCACACTTCAAGAAAACTGAACTTGATAAGCTATATGCGCGTATAGGAAATATGATCTTGGAGAATGCAAAATATAAAGAAACAGAAACTGTACATGGCTATGATCTATGGTTTTCTAAAAAAAATATTCGATTAGAAAATGATGAAGTGATCAGAGTTAAGCTTCATGATAAGCCGGCTGCTATTGATCTACCAGCATCTTCTCAACTCTTTATAGACGAGAAAGGGTTTTGTCATATCGATATTCAAAACGATAATGATTATATCCTGCACGAATATGACAGTAATCTGAATGCATGGAGAGGTACTTCTGAAATCAATGCATCAATGATTGATGGAAAGAATCTTTATCAGCATATAAAATCAAAGGACCTGTATCTTGATCAAATAATTCCTTTAAATCAGGAACCGATATTGGATCCAACATCAGATAAGACTGAGCTAACAGATAAAAAGTCATTTGTCGATCATAAAGTAGCAACTGCACAAGAGGAAATAGCAGTCAATACTACAGCTCCTACTAATAGGAGGACTGTAAGGAGCATGGGAATAAAAAGGACATCGAAAGTGTTCCATAATAAAGAAATCAGTGCACTTTTGAAAAAAGGTGCAAGACGTATCCTGCATCAGGATGAGCAACAAAAAGAACGTGATTTAGAAAAATTTGTAAGAGAGTATGAAGAACAGATACTCAGAAGCGAAGAAAGGAATATGGAGTATATATGATAAAAAAAATAATCATCTCCCTAATTGGAATAATAGCCGCAAAACTGTTTATAGATCTTGCAGCTATCAATTTGATCAATCTAATGATAATGAAAAAAATAGAATTCACTTTAAATTTTGGCTTACTGGATATGGAACCAAAGATAAAGTTGATCTCAAACATTATTATTCTACTGATAGCAATGTCGATCCTAATGGGAATGTTTTCTAAAAGTGATAGAAAGAAACTTGATAATGATAAAAAGAATTTCACACATTTATCATCAATACATGAGGCAAAAAGAAGTTTGACCAGGATACAATTTCATGAAGTAGACGGACAGTGGAAATTGAATCATCATACTTTATTATCAAAAATCGACACAATTCTAAATCCACCCAAATTAGCTTATGATGCAATCCTTACTTTTCTAAGAGTTGATGACTGGCATAAGCTTAACACGATAAAAAAATGGACAATAGACGAAAAAACTGTTATGCAACGTGCAGGACTTCCGATCTATATGCCAAGATTTAGGAAAAAGACAATGTTCGTCGATGCTAATGATAATCATTCATTATTGATCGGAACGACCAATTCAGGAAAAACTGTATCTGTGATACTACAATTGATAGAGACTGTACGGATGGCTGGAGAATGTGCAGTTATCAATGATCCAAAAGGAGAGCTATATGAGTACACTGCAAAGCAATTTTCTGATGATGGATATAATGTGATCAGATTAAATTTTGTCACACCTGAAGCGAGCAATGCTTGGGCTCCGCTGGAATTAGCATGGAATACATGGAAGGAAGCCTATTTAAAATATCAAGATCTATTGCAAGAATGGAAAAATGAAGAAACTTCACTTTCTCCTCAAGAAAAATCTGATTGGTTGTCAAGGATCCCAGAACCGGATTATTCTAAAGCAATAGAATTTTTAAAGGACCTTGCAAACAACTTGACATACGATGCAAATGTAAAAGACCCTTTCTGGAATGATTCAGCAAGGGACTGCATTATAGGAATGGCTGCGTTCTTGATGGAGGAAGGGATCAAAAACGGTGATTTTAGCGATGGGATTATAAATTTTAAGGCAATCAAGATGGGGCTTAATTATGCTGAAGAAAAACTATCCAAGGAACAGAAAAAGGCGCTCAATGTCAGATCGGATAATGTATTAGGAGCATTATTAGAAAAATCCAGAAGAATGGATGATACCAGCTATATGTATCTTATGGATTATTGTACTGCACCTGAACAGACGAGGCAAAGTATAAAAAAGGTATTAGCTACCAAGATTGATATTCTAACAATGAATGAACAGATCATGCGCATGACTTCATATACTGATTTCGATCTAAAAACTCTGGGTAAGAAGAAAACAGTTATATACATGATCGTGCACGATGAAAAGAAAACATATTACCCTCTCGTCACGATCTTCCTTAAACAGTTATATGAAACGATCATCAATTCAGCAAGAGGAAATGAAGGACGCTTGTCGATACCTGTTAATGTCATACTTGACGAGTTTGGAAACTGTCCGCCTCTAAAAGATGTCCAAAGTATGCTTACAGCGGGACGTTCTCGTGGTGTAAGATTCATACTTGCGGTCCAAGACTTGTCACAGCTTAATGAAGTATATGGTAAAGAGGTCGCTAACACTATTCAGAATAACTGCAATAATACAATATATATATTAGGATCACAAGAAGATACTCTGAAAAAATTCAGTGCATTATGTGGATCAAGACAGGTATGGCTGCCATCACGTCGATGGTATGAAACACGTCCCCTCATCAGCGTAGATCGATTACAAAAACTCAACTGGGGTGAAGTGGTCATCCATAGACAAAGGAAATCACCTTTCATAGCACGTATGATACCTTATAATAAGTGTCGATTTTATAAGGGGAAGAATATGGATCCCAATTTAGTCAAACCACAGAAACCATTTGTCCGATGGGTCGATTTAAAAGAATTACTGTCCAATTATGGCAATGTGTTTTGAGTTACCTGGCAACTTGCCAGGTAACTAGAATGGAGGCAAGAAGATGGAAAATGAAAAAATAAAGCAGTTTATGCTATCGAATAGAGAAATCACCTTTGATGATTTTTTAAAAGAGCTGGAAAGACAACAAAGAGAAGTAAGCTATAGTAGTAAGAGCTTTTCGTTAACAATGAATGAAAAGCAGATTATTGAAATGGAAGAAAAGAAAATATGCAAAATATTTTCTTCCTACATTAGAAATTGCGATTTTATCAACATGAATCTATCAGATAATTCAGGACAGGATCAACGCACGATCGAGGGAAATATTTTTGTAGATTGTTCTTTTATAAATTGCAGTAACATCGTTTCTATGAATGAATGTATCTTCATTGGATGCACATTCAATAATTGTAATTTCAGGCGTACGTCCTTTATAAAATGCACGTTTGAAAATTCATCAGCTGGAGACTGTGATTTTCGTATGGCAAACTTTTCCCTCTCTAATTATCATGAACTCTATATATCAGGATGTGAAGTTGAAGGCTCTTTGTTGTTAGAAAAAGCTTGCGAAGCAGAGGAAGCAGCAATCAATGATCCGGAGAAGATAGAGATCAGTGTCAATATGCTAGAAGCATCACTACGTTTGATCTATGATTCTATGCGACTGAATGAGGATGCACAGTTATCACTGGATCCTCTTGCACATGATCTTAATGAATATATTCGTGAGGCTAAGAAAAAATTAGAAAAAGATGGTATAAGAGATCGAGAAGAATCCGATATTTTATCAGAACTTGATTTACATGAAGCATGGGCCAATCAGATATACCGTATAAATGCTGACATGCCTGATATCGATTGGACACATTGTAATTATAGCAATATGAATTTTAGTGAACGAAATCTATCAGGTATAGATTTTACTGGCTCAATCATGAAGAATTGTGATTTCACAGCTTGTAATCTGACTGGTGTGAATTTTTGTGGATGTAATCTCACCGGTTCTGTATTATATAAGTCTATCATGGCTCAGAACAAATTCGATGATGCTAAGTTGGAGAATATAACTATCGATAAGAAGAACCTACAATTGTTTGAGTCTGCCGGCGTTCCAGTAAATACGAATCAAACTGGTCCTTCAAAAATCTCGGTCATAAAAAATATGTCGCGTAATGGAAAGCGGATGGTCTAATGGAGGATAAATATCAGAAATATGAAAATACTGCTTTCTCAAGTGAGCAGTGGTATATCATAAAAAATGCTATTGATGACGATATCGACATAAAAGATATTGCAGATCCAAGATTCAGCACTGCGCAGCTCACCATGTTGATCGAAGCACGAAAGAGTGGAATCAATTTGGAAGGGCTGACGGATCCGGATATCAAAGAAGGACAGCTGAAGCAGATATTGGAAAAGATAGCAAATGAAATGGGACTTTATGATGAACACTATGAACATGTACGAAAGTTATGGATTAGAAATTTCACTAGAATGATTCTCATTGCATCAACAATTACAATTATCTGTTCCCTACTATATGTTACAAAAGATGATTGGTTGTTATATTTTGAAGATTTATACTTGAGTTTCAATTGTGAAAGAGTGCAGATCGAAGCAGGAGATGATTTTAATCCCGCCACGTATATCAAAACATATGATCCAGAAGCAGTAATAGAATTTCCCAATATAAAACAGATAGACACACATAAGCCCGGTACATACTGGGCTATTTATCATATTAGCAATGGGAAAAAGGAAAAAGACATGAAACTGCTTGTGGAAGTAAAAGATACAAGATCTCCTGAAATCAAGTTAAAAGCAAAGCATATTACTGTTACTGATATATCAGAAATTGATCCAAAAAAATATATTATTTCTATAACAGATGTCGTTGATGGCGATCTAAAACCAAATGCCAAGATTCAGTTAACTAATACCAAGATCATATATGAAGTATCTGACAGTAGTGGAAATAAATCAAAAGAAGTAATTAAAATAAATATCGATAAACCGATGGAAGAAAAGGATAGCATGCCTCAAAATACGGAGACGCTTCCTAATTCCGAGAGTAAAAAGGAAGAAGCAGGACCAAAGAAAGACAATCCCCCTGCTAATGAGAATAAAGAAGTACCTGTAACAGCTCAAGATAGAACATTTCCTTTCATCGAAGGGCAGACATTTGATCAGACATACCAAGAATGCATGACTATAGGTAATGCTGCTGTCTCTGCTGGACAAGCTAATACTGCATCCTGCAGCGTTTATGATGAGGACGGAATTCACAAAGGATATATTCTAAGTTTTAACTAGCACCTGGCAATTTGCCAGGTGCTTTTATGGAGGAAAAAAACATGAAAGAAATTATAAATATCAGTATACCAAAATCACGCTTCAAACAAAAAATCAAACAAGTTAATGGTACAAAATATAGTCATCGTGTCGTTTTACCAAAGGAAGCAGGACCATATAAATATCATGTATTATTGATCAGCGAAGATTTCGTTCAGGAAGACGTTAATGATAAGAATAATAATGTCATGCATTTTTATGCAGATCGTGAAATCCAGTTATCACAGCACCATAGGACACCCACTGGTGAAAATGTTTATGAAAAAGTGAAAGTGATGCCAAAAGAACTTTATAAAAGTTTCTATGGTGAATATAAAGACATGAGCAAAAAAAGATTCACAGATGAAGAAGTTGAATTTTTAAAAAAGAATGTGTCGGTCTTAGAATTTTTGAAAGACCGAGCTGGATTTAGTTTTCAAAGGCAAGGACAGCATTATTACCGTTGTGATCAGCACAGTTCTTTAGTTATTGATGCTAGAAAAAATATAATGTTTTGGAATACAGAGCACGTCAATGGATCAGCTCTGGAATATCTGAAGAAAATCGAAGGAAAGACATTTCCGGAAGCAATGAATATTTTAAGTGAATATCATAATGGACTTGCGCCTGATCAGAAACAATACGTTGCACCGAAGTTCGAACAAATGGAATTTAAATTACCAGATTCACAAAAGAACGTTAATCAAATATATAGTTACTTGTGTGATAAACGAAAAATCGATCGTGATCTTATAAAAAGATTTGTGGATGATGGTAAGATATATTTAGATGCAAAAGGCAATTGTGTTTTTGCATGTGAAAATTATAAAGGAAAAGTAGATTCTGCCTTTATTCGTTCTACCTATTCAAATTTCCGTGGCGATATTGGAGGAGGTAATAAATTCACAGGATTTTTCATTGAAATGGATCCTAATGCAAAAAAACTCGTTCTTACAGAAGCTTTTATCGATGGTCTATCTTATATATCAGCAAAGAAAAAACTGGGTGAAAAAATTGATTTTAATGTTTTAGCTTGTGATAGCTGCAATGTCATGAACGAGACTTTTCGTGTAAACTACCTTACTCGGCCAATATTAAACAAAAATATCGATACAGTAATACTTGCACCTGATAATGACAAAGCAGGGTTAGCTGCAGCTGAAGAGTTTAAAGAATTTATAAAACCCTTTCATTATATCAAAAACGTGGAAGACGATCTTCCGGGTCTTGGATCAGATTGGAACAAAGACCTTCAGAACATGTATGAAAATCTTGATTTACTGAATGAGAAAGTTATGTTCTTATGAATATAAAAAGAGCGGATCGTTATGATCTTCTCTTTTTATTTAGCTAATTCATAGGCAATTTCTTTTAACTCAGCAATAGACATATCAAAATTCTCTATTTCATTATCTAACATTTTTAAGAAATTTTGTTTACTGGAAACTGCGCATTTTTCATCTTGGCATGCATTATATAAAGATTTATCACCACTTAAGAATTCTATGCATTTTTTATCTCTTATGTGTGATTCATATGCTTGCTCGTTGTATGTTTCTATGTAACAAATATTTTGAATAATGTCGCAATACTCAAACCTTAAATAAGACTCCATAGAATAGAAAATGAAGCGGAACTTAGATTTATCAGATTTAAACTCAACCGTTTTATAACGATCTAATCTTGATCCATTTTGTATTATTATATTAAATCCTCTTGATTTAATCAATTCTTCATACTGCTTTTTCTCTATAATTGGACTAACAGACATCCATAATAAGACTATGATTATTATAGAGAAGAGTATGATTTTTTTCACTAATTTTGACCATTAACAAAATTAGATCTTTTTACCAAAGCATATCTTCCTCTACTAGCTGCTTCTGGACCAGCTGCCTCCCAATTGATTCTTGATGAGCTAACCCAATCATGAGTGTCTGATGTATGCTGTGCAATTTTAAAGTCGTGGTATTTCATAGTGATTGTTGAAGAACTATTAGGGAATGTATAGTTATATGTTTTCTCTGTATTGTTCCAATCTGTAACAAAACCGCAGTGATCCCACTTACCATCATCACCCATATCTACAGAAATATAATCGCCACTTCGTACTGTTGCAGAGAATGTACGAAATGATGTTGTCTCTAATTGTGTTCCCCAAAACTTGACAAATCTGTCTGCTCTAATCCAAGAAATTGATTCTGCCTGTGTAACTCCCTGCATTAAAGGGGTATGCCACCATCCTATTTCTTTATTTCCAGGATTTGGCTGTATATACATTTTACCTCCGTTAAATGCCACCTGTGATACAAAGTTTGTACAATCAGCTCCATTGTAATAAGGATAATTACTTTCAGAGGCATGTTCTGAATAATATTCTGCATATGCTATAGCAGCAAATTTAGCATAGGTGAATGTAGAAATTTCAGGTTCATTGGGATCACTATTATTGTAAATAGCATTATATTCAGCTATACCAGTTTCAGATTGAACATTATGATCATCAACATAAGGATTGCTCATAGGTAACAAATCAATTAGCTTTTCAGTAATATCTGACTCATTTTCATTTAAATTTCTTTTGTTTAAGTTATGATTTTTTACAATACTTTTTACTTCAAGATTTTCATCAGTGTTTTCATAAATATCGAAAAAAGCTAGTACAGGATAATAATATTTTTCATTTATTTCATTATTTCCAAAAGCAATATTTATTTTCTCTTGATAGTCTTTGAAATTATCATGACTAATATCTGACAAATGGTATTGCTCCTTAATATATTCAAATACTTCTGAATATTTACTTTTTGCTTCAACTAAAGCTGATTCAGAGTTTACATATTGTTTTAATAAATGATTAATCTTGCCCTCAATCACAATAGTCTCAATTTCTGTTTCTTCATTTACGAATAAATCTTGTGGTTGTTCATTTGCTTTGATACTTAATGATCCAATGCATAAGAAAAACATTAATCCTGCTATTAAAGTTTTTGACTTCATATAAACTTCCTCCCTTAAATTTTTATCAAATAGCTATATTATGAAGATTAATGTACAAAATATATCATCATTTCCCTCACCTCCCACTTTAAATATAGCACAAATTTTATATGGTAACAATAAATGATGCATATTTCCTTAGTTGATTCATATGTTTAATGTATAGAATTTAACTAAGACTAAATGTTATAATAACTATATGAGAAGAATAAGTTTAAAATCATGCTTTCTATTTAGTATTAAATGTAAATTCGGCTTGACACATTTAAGTTATTTTTGTATCATAGGGGTGTAAATAAAATTGCGAAAATTTACATTTCAATTAAAGTGTCCTTCGGATGCTTTTTTTGTACCTATCATAAGTATATTAAACATAACAAATAAAGATGCACGCGCCAAATATGGAATATAATTTTAATCTACATGTGTCAAAGAAAAGAGCTTTGACACATGAGATTAAAATTAGTCTTAGAAAGTATGAGAGTAATTCTTAAATAGGAGGCGTGAAAATGAAAATCTTTGGTTATATTAGAAGAAGCTCATCAGAAAGGAATAAGTCTAATTACAGCATCGAATCGCAACAACGCGTTTGCAGTGATCTAGCAGAAAAAGATAATAGGACTATCGAAAAATGGTATATTGATGAAGGTTATTCTGGCACTACTTTAAAAAGGCCAAATATGCAAAAAATGTTGAGAGATATTGCTAATACAAATCAAGAAGTATTGATTTATGTTTGGTTGGCTTCTAGGCTCTCGCGAGATTCAAACCATTGTAATTCATTAAGACATGTATTTAGTAAATATAACGTCACAGTGATATCCGACAACGATGATTGGGCAAGTCTGGAAGACATAGAAATGTATCCAGACAAAACAATAGCTCCAAGGATAATCAGTCTCTCTGATGAAACAGAAGTGCATCGGGACAGAAAGCGTACGCGTACAGGATTGATAACCTCAGCGCGTAAAGGAAATTATACTAAAGGTGGCGATACACCACCTACTGGTTATGCTTTCATAAAAAACCCTGGTGATGCAAAAGGAAGAAAAGTTGAAATAGATTCTTTTTATGTAACCACAATGCTATATATTTTCACACAAATACATGATAAGAAAAGATCTATTGAATCATTGGCGATAGAATTGAACTCAAAAAAAGTATGTGGTGTTAAGTGGTCTTATTCGAAAATTTATAAAGCAGTAACTGATCCTATCATTTATGGAAGATTTCTTACAAGCTATGCTGATATCAGAGGACATTCACCAGCATACTGCACAGAGGAGTATTATAATGAAATGCAAATCATCATGCATAGAAGGAAAAAGGAAACTCATCATAAATATCTTTTTAAAAACCTTATCAAGTGTGGTGATTGCGGGGCCTGGTGCAATGAAGTCCCTACAATACATTACCCTAGAAACGGTAATAAAAGAGGTAAAAAAATATACAAATACTATTGTTGCCCTAACTGTAGCAAGAGGATAAATGAACAAATCATCCTTAGAAAAATGATACATACAGTTAGCGATATTGCAAAGGACTCATCAAATAACGAGCTTATTCTTGATCTAACTGAAAAACTCTCAAAAATCGAAAAAAGAATAGAATTCATTAATGAAGAATTTGAAGCTGGTTATCTTGATGATGATTCTTATAAAAGCGAAAGAATGACATTACTGAAAAGGAGAAAGGCCATAAATAAAGAAATAAAAAAATTAGAAACGAAAGTAATCAAGAAATTCAAAGAATATACTTATGTTGAGCAAAAACAATTGATTAGAAAATCTATTAACTATATTACTGTTAATCTAAATGATAATACCTTAACAGCAATAGTCAAAATACAAAGTAATATATGATATTTAGCAATGGCAGCCAATCTTGATCTTATGCCCTTGTCTTCTCCTTTTCCTGATAAGCTCCTATGACATGGGAGCTTTATATATAAAGTATCGTAACATCTTAGAGAAGATATCTCATTATTTATGTGTTTTACTTTGAAAAGTTAATGAAAAATTGTTTACAATCTATTATATATGATGTACAATAACCATGACGATAAAATTAAAGCAAAGGAAGAGTTCAAATTTCGCAATTTTATTGCCATTCGCTCCATATATCAAATAAGCCGATAATTATCGGCTTTTTTTGTGCTTTTTGAAAACTTGACCAACGATTTGACCAACTTTATGGCTGTACTGAAGAACACCTGCGTGTTTAGATAAAAGCGTAGCTTACTTTACAGATAAGGGTATTTCTAGATACAGCCCTTAAAGGCTTCCGATTCTATAGCCACTCAAAAATCACAGAGAACCCTACCGTTTTTTTATACAGAAATATGCAGCATAAGAGAAAGTGCGCAAAAGCAGGCTGTCTACATGCTGCCATCGCTATCAATACGCTGATGCACATCTTATTTTATTCTTATATCGCAGAGCTTTAAGATCTAAACTCAAACTATTCTATCCCTCTAAGCGATATGTTCGCCCTTTAGAAAGCGTTAATAAAACAAAGGAGATGCCGTATAATACATTTGAAAATGGTGATAAGTAATCAGCGGGAGTCATGGAGCAAGCTTGATTTTCGCTTTTTCTTATCAGGATGTGCCTTATGAAAAAAACAAAGCGTATTCTTTTATCATAAATCATGGAATACTTTGCGGAATACCAGCAGCAGGTACCATCCTTTTTACGTTTTTTCACCTCGAAATAGCCATGCGGTTCCCCGGACAGCATCGCATTATAAAAGCGTATGAATTCCGGTATGCTTCCTCTCTCTACCGTACCGGCTTTCACAATACTCATTGGCACTTCATACATAATCTGCGAAAGGTCAAAGTCTTCGCTGATCTGCGCTAAAACGCCATGCGGCTTTCCTCCATACTCATACGCAGCTGATCCTTCTGCTGCCTCCCTTTTACTATATCGATTGCAATGTTTAGGTAATCTGTAATTTATGGAGCTGCAGGACAATCACAAATGGCAAATCCCTCACAGCCATGTCTCTACTTCTAAACATCAGAAGACCGATCTCCGGTAGAATTCTTAACAGATAGATCCCAGAATCATGAAAAAAGGATCCATATCATTGTAAAAAAGATGTAAATGACCCTTTTCGTTTATCCTGTTGTCTTTTCGTCAAAGCAGGAAGAGATCTTCAGTAACCCCAATCTTCTGCAGGTTGTGCGAAAGCTTCAACTGCTGATAACTGCTTTCTAAACGTGTATGGACTAATCAGCGAAGCATTGTTTTTGCTGCGACTGCGAGAACCTTTGGATTTTTATGATACGGTGTCACCGGGCACAGCTTCTTCTCAATACTAAGCAGTCCGTAAACTGCCATACGTGCTGCGCGTACAGAATATTCCTCCGTGAATACCATATCCTCCGGAATCTCCACAAATTGTGAAATCATGGCAAAATTGGTAGAGCCGCTTGGGATAACCAGCGGACGATCACTCATCGCTCTTGGCTGGAATTGTGAATCGATATACGGCATCATGCATGGGATGACGTTCACTACGGATTCCATGATATCCTTCGTATTCTCTTCAAAATGCAGATGGTGAATCAGCTCCATCAGGATTTCCTCACCGCTGCACTCCCGCATCGGTTTTTTCACGTAATCACCAAGCGCATCCGTATACAGGCCATAGCCCCAGAAAATTGTTGTATTGGCATCCTGTGCCTTGAAATGAGGCTGTGCTGCCACTACAATGGACATGAGCCAGCTGGAATCCTTAAAGGTCATAAGTGCACCACTGCCCGGAATATTGCCGGAGAACTGCTCAATCATTTTCAGCATCCTGTTCCCTTTCATCGTGACAGTGAAGCTCTCCCAGTTGGTCTCCTCCGGCTTACCAAAGAATGGCGTTGGATCGCCCAGAACCGGCTTCTTTTCTGCAACTCGTTTCCACAGCTGCGCTGAAATCGGATCCTTTGGTTCATAAGGTGCCGGTGTTTTAAAGTCACCAAGCGTTGTACAATCCGTCATACAGCCATTTGTCATAATACATAAATCACTGTCCTCCAGATGGATGGTGCGCTGTTTTCCATTTTCCAAAAGATGAATATCTGTAACTGTTACACTGTCTTCCTTAAAATCCAGATCCTCGACAACAGCACGAATGCTGAAGTCCACACCAAAGCCCTCCAGATATGCCTTTAACGGAAGAATCACAGATTCATACTGGTTGTATGGTGTTCTGGTTACTCCCTCAAGCGTTTCAATACGTGGAAACTCCAGAATCATACGATTCATATACCGGCGGAATTCAAATGCACTGGACCATTTCTGAAAAGCAAAGGTTGTCTGCCACATATACCAGAAATTTGTAGTGAAGAAATGCGGACTATCCTTAAACCACTGTTCAATGGTTACATCATCCAGCTTTTCTTCCGGTGTTGCAAGCAGCTTTGTCAACAGAAAGCGGTCGGTATTGTTAAACTGCATGCTGCGCACATCCTGAATCACGCCATAACGATCCACCAGTCTTGCCTGCGCATGCGTTGGATGCAGGTGATCAAAATTCAATATTTCTTCGGTCACACTTTTTCCCGGCCAGTCCAGAGAAGGAATGGAGGAAAACAAGTCCCAGAAGTTCTCATAGGTTTCCTCATTCAGCATTCTGCCTCCGCGGCAGACAAATCCATTCTGCATCGTCCCTGCACCGTCATTGCTTCCGCCAAGGATGCTCATCCCTTCCATGATATGAATATTCTCTCCATGAAAGCCGCCATCCTGAATAAGGTAAGCCGCTGCCGATAAGGAAGCCAGACCGCCGCCAATCAGATAGGCCTGCCGTTCCCCTTCTCTTCCGCTGCTCACCATGCTCTGGGCACTCTGTTCGCGTTTCTTCGTAACATGACGCACTGCCGTTGCTGCTGCAATACCCGCTGCAGCTGCTGCACCTGCAGCAAGTTTCTTTGTCTGTCTCTTCATACAAATCTCCTCCTATGTTTTGATATACATATGCTACTTCTATCTGGTTTCAGTATAGCGCGTTTTCATGCCTGTGTATTTATACAGTTTTAATACTTTGTCTGTTTTCCTTTAGTATATGAAAAAAAGCGAAAGCCATGCGCCTTCGCCGTCACATATTTAACTTTTTACGCATGCGTTCCGAGTTACTCGCATACATCAGTGCAGCTTCCTTATCAATTCTGCCCTCTTCATACAGCTTCATAAGACTCTCATCCATGGTTATCATGCCCTGATCCCTTCCTGCAATCATGGAATTTTCCAGCTGATGAATTTTTCCTTCCCTGATTTGCGTACGAATCGCCGGATTGACGATCATAATTTCAAAAACAGGTATGATACCCCCATCCGTAGCCGGCACCAGCTGTTCACTGATAACAGCATGCAGCGTCATGGACAGCTGTACGCGAATCTGCTGCTGCTGTTCACTTGGAAATACATCAATCATGCGGTCAATGGTATTGGCTGCCCCCATGGTATGAAGGGTCGATAAAATTAAATGTCCGGTCTCTGCGGCAGTAACTGCCGTATTGATCGTCTCAAGATCCCGCATTTCTCCAACCAGTATGACCTCCGGGGCTTCCCGCAGGGCAGAACGCAGCGCGTTTAAATAATCCTGTGTATCGTGATACACCTCCCGCTGAGAAACAATGCTTTTTTTATGGGCGTGCAGATATTCAATCGGATCTTCTATCGTTATGATATGTACGTTGCGGCTTTCGTTGATTTTATCAATGATGCAGGCGAGCGTCGTTGATTTTCCGCACCCAGCCGGCCCGCTTACCAGAATCATTCCCTTTTTCACCGCCGCAAGAGATGTGATGACCTGTGGTATATTCAATTCAACAGGATCGGGAAGTTCAAAGCGGACAACGCGCAGAACCGCTGCCTGCGAATTTCTCTGCAGATAGACATTGCAGCGAAACCGCCCGACATCCGGTATGGAAAAGGAAAAATCATCATCCTTTTTTTTGAGAAAATCCTCATAGGTATTCTGCAGCGCATACTGATAAATTTCCTGAATCAGCTGAGCTGTGTCATTGGGCATCAGCCTGGTTTCCTGCATGGAGTGAATTTCTCCATTGATTTTAAAGGCATATGGATGCCCTGCTACTAAAAATATATCCGAAGCATCCCTTGCGATTGCTTCCTTCAGCATCTGTTCGATTGTCACCATCACAGTGCATCTCCCTTCGTAATTGTTTTCCATGCTTTTATATGAACAGCACTTCCCTGCTTCTGCAATCTCAGCTGCAGCTGCTGTGCATCCTGAACCGGTATTGTCACAAGCAGCTCATCCTGCTCCCAATCCGTTTTCATCGCATATTCCTGCAGCAGCGACTGCACCCTGCTTTGTTTCAGACTTTGCTGCAGGGTTTGCTTTGGATACTGCCGGAGTTCATCAATCAGCAGCTGTGCTCCCGCATCACTTTTGGCAACTGCCTCCTGATACAGCTTCTCTCGCTGTGCAATTTTTTCGTTTTGTAATGAGCGTGTGTACGAAAGTACTGACAAGATCATCATACACAAAACGACGAAAATCATGAAGATACTGGATGCTCCCAGACCAATCTGCACGCCGCGCTTTTCAAGCTTCATTTTTGAACGCCCCCTTCCAGCAGAAAGGGAAGACGTACAAGCTCTTTGTCATCGCGGTAAATACAAAGCTCACAAAGTGCCCGACCACTTTTTTCAACCGCTTTCTTCTGTTCAATTTCAACCCGATAATATCCTGCCTGCGAAGATGACCGGTTTCCGTTCTCATCCAAGTAAAAGATTTTCTTCTGCATTGCCTGCTGTACCTGGGGAATCTTTCGCTGTGCCACCAGATTTTCTCCATATTGCAGCGCATTCCGCGTATCTGCAGCCAGATTATTTTTATCCTTTGCCGTTCCCAAAACGAGCACACAAACCGCACTCGCCAGGGTAAAGAAGAAAAGCACAAAGATGAGCTCCATCAGAAACGATATCGATTTATTTGCATGACTCTCCCGCATAGCGCTTCCTCCTTACTCACTCTTCAGCTCCATCATCATACGGCTGGCTTTCCCCTGCTCATCGTGGATGCTCACTTGCAGCAGACCTCCATTTTCCTGTGCTTCAAAGTCATAAACGGTAAACAGTGATGTCCCTGCAGAAAGCATCGGCTTCACTTCCTCACTCGCATACAGCTCCCGCAGCTTTCCCTCATATTCATATATATAGGTAACAATACGTTCTTTCTTATCGTGTATTACAATCGCATCCGTGTCCTCCAGCTGTCTCACAGATACGGCCCCGTCTTCATCCGCACTTCTAATTTTTGCGCGAAGATATGCCAGGGGTGTATGCATACGCTCGACCTCTTCCCCCTGCTTAATGATAGCCTGATAGCTTCCGGTCTGAAACAGAAGCACCAGAAACGCACAGATTACAAATACAGTAAATAACGATAGAGAGAACAAAATATCAATGGAATGTCGTTGTTTCATGGCTGTTCACTCCTTGGATACACATCCGTATCCGGCATGATATTTGCCCCGATGTAATGATAGCGGATGCGATAGGCATCCTCCTGTATATACAAACCATAGTGCTGCTTCAGATACTCCAGCGACTGGGGGTATGCGCCCTCGATACTGTAGCATTCCAGTGCTGCCTTCTGAATTGCCTCCTTAGCACGCTGTGCATCCTCCCTGCTGAGTCCGCTGTCAGCTGTCGAAAATCCGTAATAGAGCATGACCAGGATTCCCATGAACATAAAAAGCTGCAGACCCAGCATTTTTTTCTTATGTTTCATCATCCGATGGATGACATAATGCTCATCAGCGGCAGCATGACAGAGAGCAGTATGATTCCTACGATTACAGATAAAACAATCACAATGACAGGTTCAATGGTATTCAGGAAGGTTGAGATACTGGTATCCACATCCTTCTCGTATAGGGTGCTCACCTTCTGCATGACCTCATCACTTTTTCCGCTGTGAAAGCCGGTGATGATCATACTCGCATATACTCCCTGATAAAGCGCCTGCTCGCGCAGACATTGCGAAAAGCTTTTCCCCTCCTGCATATCACTGCGGCAGGCATCAATTTTCTTTTGAACCGCCTCATCCCCGACAACATCCGTAAGATACCCCAGCGCCTCCTCCATTTCATACCCGCTCGTAATGAACAGCGACAGCGCATAGGTCATTTTCGCCATGACCATGTTATGGTAGAGCCGCTTTGTCATAAACAGATGGGAAAGGAACGATTTACCTCCTGATTTTCTAAAGGTCACTGCAAGTAGAATCCCCCCCAGCAGGAACAGTGTCAGTATGATAAAGGAGGCTGTGGCAAACAGCTGTCCAAAGCGCATCATGGAGGCGGCCGTCCCCTGAAGGGCAGCTCCCATATGCAAAAGAACCTTTTCAAATATTGGCAGAACCTTCCATACGATAATGCCGACTACCGCCCACATCATCAATAACAGAATCGAGGGATAGGTCAGTGCCTCCTTCAAGGATTGCTTCAGGTCACTGCTGCGCTCATAATATAGCGCCAGCTCCTTCATAACATTATCGAGATGACCGCTGATTTCCCCGATTTCAACCATTTTCTTGGCATACGTGTCGAAATACGGAGCCTCTTCCAGCGCCGCGCTGAAGGAACCTATGACATGTACCTTTTCCAGCAGACATGCGGCAGCCTCCTTCATATGCGGATTATCCGTATCGTCCCCTATAATTTCCAGCCCCTCCTCGACAGATAGTCCGCCTGCGAGAATCATCGACATCTGGGTACAGAAATCAAACATCTCCTCAGAGCGTAATGTTGTATGTGTCATACCGTTTTCCTCCTAGTAGTAATACTTATCTTCATAGTCATCTTTATAATCAATGTCACTGGCATCAAAAGTTGGATCCATACGGCTCCATTTCTTTGCATGCAGCAGAATATCGGGATTGATCCATCCCTTTCCCTCAATATATACCTCAACCCAGGCATGATACTCAATCGTGGTATTTCCCGTTACCAGTCTGGTTGGAATCTGCTGGCTGCGCAGCATCGCCGCAAGCAGAGCCGCATAATCAAAGCATATCCCTTTTTTGCTTTCCAGTGTTTCATCCACGACAGGAAGCACATAAATATCCTCTACTTCCTTCGCCTTTTTGGAATCATAGCTGATGTTATCCACAACATAATTATACAGTGTCGCAATCCGCTTCAATACGGTATCATCATCCTTCGTCAGATCAAAGGCTTTTTTTACAGCTGCTGTATGACTGTCATAGTTCACCGTCTGATTTGGATATAAAAACGGTATCCGCTCATTTTCAAGCTTGACATCCACTGACAGGGTCAATGTGATCGTATAGGTTTTCCCGGAACGATTTTCGAGTACCTTTACCAGATATGTTCCGCTTCCCTGCTCAAAGGGAAAGGTTTCATATTCGTTTTCCTTTGTAAAATCATATGCGATGTTTCCTATACCGTCCTTCGTTATCTGGAGGCGCATCCTTTTTTCAGGCTTGTGCAAAAGCTTGGCCTGCAGATATCCGCTGCTTGTATTGCTGTAATCGATTTGTACCAGTCCGCTGGAATCCACAGCCACCTGCTCTCCGGGGCTGCTGGGCAGACGAAGCTCAGACATTTTCGGACTCGGTGATGGTTCATATTCGCTTGGATACTTCTTACCGTCTTCCTTGCCTGCACAACCGCTGATCAGCAGCAGAGCTGTCAGAAAGCATAGAAAACGTCTGAATTTCATGCTCATACCGCTCTCTCCTTGTTTTGATTATTATAGCATTCTTTTCATCAGGAGAAAAGCTTTCTTACCATATGCCCACAATGAGAAAAGCAGGAGGCAGAAAGTAAAACAGAAACAACTATCTGCATACAGCAAAAAGCTATATTCGCTACCGGAATACAGCTCGTTCCAATTTTCATTGCATCCTGTTTAGGATTATACATTTTGGATATCAATGACAGTATACTATTTTGCCAGTGCATTTCAAAACAGCGCATTCTCCTGATCCGTGTCCTTATTCACCGTTATTGTATCCACTTCACACGATATGTGTCTTATAGACCAGAGTCTCCTTGGAAGCAGTTATTATATCTGTTACTTTCAATCTTCTTCTGTTTTATAAAAGAGGAAAGCCATGTTTGCTTCCAGCTTATTTATAAATACCCATCCACGTTTGTCTGTTTATCATAGGATGTATGGAAAGGAGGCAGATATATGGCAAAGGTTATCGTATATAATGTATATACGCAGGCATTGGAAACCTTCTATCTGGAGGAAAATGATCCAATGCCGTATGCATACGATCGAACAATGCTGGTGAGAGAATTCAGAGGATCGTCGCGATCCAGTGTTCTATGGACAACAAATGCGGCAATGGAAGCATGGAATGCAACACGAAGAACCTATGGAGCCCCCATACCTTTTCGGTATGCATTTAAACGAATCTGGGAAGGCGGACATGGGAAGCAGTCACAGCATTATGCAGGTGTTTCCTTCGATGTGGGACAGGCATTGACGCAGGCAGAGCGTAACAGAATCTGGAATACTGCGAACAATCTTGGTGTCTGGGTTTATGTGGAGCCTATTTACATGACACCGACCTGGGTACACTTCGACAAACGGTATGGCACACCGGCCTGCAGTGCCGGATTCCCTGTTTTACGCAGTGGCAGCCGTGGTGTTTACGTTTTGATTCTACAGGATGCATTAAACGCATTAGGCTACAGTACACAGACCCTTGATGGGGTATTCGGAGGAAATACACGGAATGCATTAGTTGCATATCAGCGTGATAACGGACTCAGTGCAGATGGTGTAGTCGGATGTGGAACCTGGACAAGGATCGTTAATGAGGTAGTAGGAATCGGAAGGACTCCAACGGTTATCGATCCGTAGAAAAAAAAGCGTGAGTATGAGTTTACTCACGCTTGTACATAAGAAGTTTTATTTTCTATGATGGAGAATCCATACAATTTCCATAAAAAAGAAAAAGGATGAAATAACTTCAGACCTGAAGTCTTTGTTCTCTATTTCTTGGAAACTGTAGTCAAAAGGTGGTGTTTACATGGTTCACTCCATTACAGATTAAAGGATAGAATTAAAAAAATGAAAAGCAGAAAATTCCATATTATCTGGATCACTGCCCGTAATACTGCCATGAATGACTCTGATGTAAATTCACTTGTGATTCGTGGGCAGAAATTAGATTCTGCCGTTATTTTTTCGATTGCAAAAGATGTATATGAGCAACCTGGAAAAAGTAGATGTATATGAAGGCAATGAAATCACTAGAAAAACACCATTATTTTTTTCTTTTATGAAAAAAGGAATTAGATTGGAATGAATTTTTCCTTATGCTGATCCCTTTTATTTCAATCAAACAGCTGTCTGACTGCAAATCTGTAAGCTAACAGGGATTGCATATATAAAGGCTTCCACCGGTACTCTATTCACTGACATCGAACTGCCATAATATAAAAAGATTTCAGAACACATCCTCTGAAACCTTTTTCTTACAAACATGATGGCCGATGTCATTTTTTAGGACTACATGTCCCTCTGCTACTCACATGAACCTGAATACCGTTTTTAAGCGGTGCTATAAAAAACCCGGTAATAACACCAAGCAGAAACGCATTCAGTAGATACGACTTCTGACGCTGTACCATGAAAGCTCCTCCTGTAATCCCCTACAGAATAGCACGAAACATATACAAACGCAAGTCTGATTCCCTATATCCTTATGTATGGAATCGCCAACAGCTCCATCACCACCGGTTCCTGTTCCTTTGAAAACGTGCGGTACACCTGACGGCTGTAAACCTCACCGCTTCGCTTCAGATTATGCTCCCTGAAAAATGTGCGAACGGTTTCCGTTATTCCAGCATCCGTCTTTAAATTGTCAAATGTGCATAGAACAGCATGTGCTGCACTGCGTAAGTGAAAATATGGATTCTCACAATACTGTGCATATTCCGCACAATCCTTATAAATTCCAAACCCCTTTTCACTTCTCCAGACACCATTCTCTTCATAATAATGAACGCTTTGGAAAAAAAGATCCGCATGATTGGAAAAATTGTGAAATCCCTTTGGCTGCTCCTGTGCAAAGGAGGACTGAATGCAATGCTGTGTTGATATGAAATACATATCCGGGCGCATTCCGTAAATGCACCTTCCCTTTGATTGCTCTGCAGTCTGTAGGATATCCAGACAGTTCATCAAATTGCTTGTTTTCATCTGCAGAATTCTCAGCCGCTCCTGCGTTGATTGCAGAGTTTCCGATATCACCTGCTCATAGGAATGCAAAGAACCATTCAGAAACTGCTCCCGTATCAGCTGCAAACTGATTCCCATCTGTGATAAACGTTGTATGTACAGCAGCTGGCTCAGCTGCTCCTCGGTAAAGTATCGGTAATTGGTCTGCGGATCCTTTTCCGGTTTGATGAGTCCCATGCGCTCATAATGTCGTATTGCCTCCGTAGTAACACCCATAACCTTTGCAATATCGCCGATTTTATAAATCATAGCATTCACCCCCAGCTATTGTAATCCTCTTTCCAATTTCTGTATAGTAAAATAATCGATTTTAGCTGCTGTAGTCACGATCTGTGCTCATTTCTCAGAAACCGGATTTCACACTCCAGCTCATAGCCGCTATGCTCTTTGACCTCCTGCTGAACTCTGTGAATCAGCTCCAGAAAATCCTGACTGCTGGCAGCCCCGCGATTGATAAGGAAGCCGGCATGCTTTGTGGATACCTGTGCATCATGCACCTCTGTCCCCATCAATCCAGCATCCCGTATCAAAGCAGAAGCATAATTTCCCTGTGGCCGTTTAAATGTGGAGCCTGCACTATAGGCATCCAGCGGCTGCTTTTCTCTTCGCCGCCGCATCAGCTCCTCCATTTGTGCCAGGATTGCCTCCTGTCTTCCAGGAATTAGTGCATACACAGCTTCCAGTACGATACCTCCATGCTTTGAAAAACGACTATGCCGGTAGGACAGCTCCAGCTGTGCTGCACAGCTTGTATGAAGACTCCCGTTTTCATCCAGCCAAACCACTTCAAGCAAAACATCCTTTGTTTCTCCGCCATACGCTCCTGCATTCATGAAAACGGCCCCTCCGACACTTCCCGGAATTCCACAGGCAAACTCCAGACCGCTCAGAGAATGCGCTGCACAAAATGCACTTACCGCCTTGATGGCTGCCCCGCTTTGTGCACGCACACGATTTTCCTTCTCCAGTCGGATGCTGTTAAAATTCGTTGCCAGGACGATGACCATTCCCTGAAAGCCTTCATCCATTGCCAGAACATTGCTGCCGTTACCAAGCAGAAACCATTCTATGCGGTGCTGTTTGCATACTGCCAGACACTGCTGAATCTGTGTAATACTGGACGGCTCCGCCAGAATCTGTGCCTCCCCGCCGATATGCAGTGTCGTATATTGCTTTAATTCAATATGTCTTCTTGCCGCAATCCCTTCATCCTGAAGGAACTGGTATGCCTTTTCAAATATATCCACATATATCATCCTCTCCCCTCTATTATATGTGGAATCTGATAATGTTAAATAGAAATGCCCGTAAAATTCATTCTCATCCCAAAAGAACCACGCCACGCAGGCATTCAGACAACCCGGTTGATAACAGTTCCTTCCATATACGCTTCGATATTTGCGGACACCAGCTGTAAAAGACGCTGTCTGGTTTCCAGACCACGCCATCCCATATGCGGTGTAATAATGACATTCGGCATTGTGTACAGTGGATTATCCTCACGCATTGGCTCCTCTTCCTGCACATCCAGTGCCGCTTTGGCAATCCGCTTGTTCTGCAAGGCCGCAATCAGCGCCTGTTCATCAATCAGGGCTCCACGAGCCGTATTGATAATAGCGGCGGAAGGCTTCATCATCGACAGATGCACTTCGTCAATCAGATGTCTGGTTTCAGAGGTAAGCGGACAATGCAGAGAAACATAATCACTTTCCTTTAAAAGCTCTGGCAGGGAAACAAAGCGTACTCCCTCCACATGCTCGCGCGGTGTTCTCGTATACACCAGAATTTTCATATCCAGGACTTTAGCAATACGAATCACCTCCTGTCCGATACTGCCGTAACCGATAACTCCCAGCGTCTTATCATTGACCTCGGTATGCTCTACCAGCATATGGTCTGTAAAATTTCGGTAATCTTTATGTTCCAGCATTTGCAGCTGCTCGCGCATGGAGCTGCTAAGGCTTAAAAGCAGCATAATCGCCGTATGTGCCACACGCTTTGTGGAATAAGCGGGCGTATTGCACACAATGATTCCCTTTTTGCGGCAGGCCTCCAGATCGATATTGTTATAGCCGGTCCCTGCTTCACAGATTAAGCGCACACTGTCCGGAAACTGCTCAATCAGCGCTTTGGAAAGCCCCAGCTCCTTACTGACTACAATTTCACAATCCTGAACACGCTGTAGAATCTCCTGTAAATCACTATCCTCATAAGCAACAACATCTCCCTTTATACAGCTGATATCAAGCCTATGATCATAATTGATTCGTGCGATATTTAACATACAGATACGATGCTTCATATTTCCCTCCTTGTTATAGCAGCACATTCCGTAAGCTGTTCCTATAACCTTTTCCTTATACGATAATATTTTATCATGTTTTTCAGGAAATCTGTCCTTTTTCACAAAATTGTAGTATCCTTATGCATGTGAGGTAATCTTATGAAGAAATGGATAAAGCAAACAATAAAATATATACTGCTGGCGATGTTTGTTGCCGGCATGCTCTATTTCAATATCAAGGACCATGCTGCGGAAATCTTCGATACGCTGCAGCATTTGCAGCTACGCTATACGCTTGGACTGATACTGCTCAGTGCTTCTGTTTATGTGATAGGAGGAATCGGAATCTGCGTGCTGTGCAGGAAGGTCAATCCTGCTTATCAAATGAAAAGCGGAATATCCAATGCAATGATTTCCCTTTTCCTGATGAATGTCAGTGCCTCCGCTGTAGCAAAGGCGGCGCAGATGCTGTTATTTAAGGTCAGGAACATATCATGGGAGCAGGGCTGCAGTATTCTCGTCATGGATCAGATTCTGTATCAAATATCCTATATGGCGCTCAGTGCATGTGCTGTTTTCATCAGCTGTGATTTTCTGATCCCTTTATTTCCAAAGGAAAGCATCCTGGCGCTCACCGGCTTTGCAATCAGTATTTTCCCCATCCTTATTGTCGCGCTGCTGTTTCTGTGGCCGGGTGTTTTCGCAGGACTGAGCAAAGGTATCGGCTATCTGATTGACAAACTGCAGCTGCCATTTGACAAGCTGTCCATCCAGCATGCGCTGCAGCGCTTCGCAGATTCTCTGCAGACAGCAAACGGTCTGTATAAAAAGGATTACCGAGTGATGCTAAGGGTTCATCTACTGAACACAGTAAAGCTGAGTATACGGCATTCTCTGCCGCTTCTCATCGCATTCTTTCTGCAAATTGATCTCCGTCTGCAGGATATCCCACTCTTTTTTTCAGCATCCTTTTTTGTAGATCTGATATTATCTGCTCTTCCGGTATATGGCAAGCACGGCGTAGCAGAAACAACCTTTACCCTTATATTTACTCCTCTCGCCGGTGCAGCTCAGGCTGCCAGCATCATGCTGGTATGGCGGGCAATCACCTTCTATACCAATACCGTGCTTGGTGGTATCTGCATGATCCTGTCTCCGGATATCAGCCGCAGCAGTCTGAAGGAAATCAAGCAGAATTCCAAGATGTCAACTTAGCAGGAAGCGTTATAGCTCATGCTGAAACAAATTCAGCAGCTTACAGAAAATGAAGTCACCCATATGTTCGTGATGCTTTGCATTGCCATATCTATGATTATAGCAAATGCATGATCCTATCCGCATGAAAAAGCACGGCTGCATACTTTCTAAATGCAGGCAAAAAAATCTCGAAGCTGTGCATTTCCTAATGAGTTCCCATTTGTATAAGCTTAAAAACCTGAAGAAAGCAGGCTGTTAGACAAAAACTGAATGCCGTATACAATCCGTCATGAATTCCTGCACCCTAAAAAGCTGTCTGAATCACACGTTTGTCCGTGTATGAATCAGACAGCTTTTCTGCAGCTTGCCTCTTTTCAGCCGTTAGTTTTGTATCATCAGCTTTATGATCTCATCATCCGTTTCCTTCATGCCATCTCTTGCCAGCTGACCGACACCCATGATGGTTTCCTCAATATCGCGGCAAACAATACCCTCTCCGCGATAGAACTGCTTTCCCTTTTGATACATCATACAGCCCATGATGCCGGCATCAACCGCCGTTGCTATTTTTGCGGCACAGGAAGGCTTTGCACCGTCACAAATCATACCTGACGTTATTGCGAGTGCATTGACAATGGCATGGCAGATATGATCATAATCTCCGCCCAGCAGATATGCAATCCCTGCACCTGCGCCTGCACCTGCACTGACTGCACCACAATAAGCGGATAGCCGACCGATATATTTTTTCTGATACAGTGTGGAGAGATTGGATATGAGCAAAGCCCGGTACAGCTGTTCTTCACTGGATTGGAGCTCCCTTGCATAGGCGATTACCGGAAGAGAGCAGGTCATTCCCTGATTTCCGCTTCCGCTGTTGATAATAACCGGCAGCTCACAGCCGCTCATTCTGGCATCACTTCCCGCCGCAGCCAGAGCACGGGCACGAATCTGTACACTGTCACCATAGGTAGAGAGTAGCACGGAACCGATATTGGCACCATAGGAATGGGCTAACCCCTCTTCCGCTATGGCGGTATTGCATTGAATCTGTCGATCCAGTATCTCCTTTACATCCGCAAGATCCGCTATTTCTGCAAACTCATAGATACCCTGCATCGAAAACTGCATGGCATCCAGCTGCTCCTGTGTATCCTTGCGTGCCTCTTTGTCCAGCACACACCTTCCATCCTCTTCAATACGTACGATATTGGAATGCTCATTCTGGATACATACCAGTACAGTATGCTTATCTCCGGAAACTCTGACACCGACCTGCAGGGCACAGCTGCACTGCTCATGATGTACATACACTGCTGTCTTTTCAAGAAAAGCTTCCATTTGCGCGATCTGCTCCGTACGGACATGAGAAATAACCTCCAGTCCGAGGGTTGGATCACCGGCGATAATACCAATAGCTGCCGCACTTTGGATTCCCTTGCGTCCTCCGGTATTCGGCACCGTAACGCTTTTTACATTTTTGATGATATTGCCACTGGCATAAATATCCACCTGTTTTATATCTTCCTTCAGGCGTGCAGCTGCCTGTGCTGCCGCATAGGCAATCGCAATCGGCTCTGTACACCCCATCGCCGGAACGAGCTCTTTTTTCAGCAGGGTCACATATCCTCTGTACTGTGCATCCTGTTTTTTCATAAAATTTCTCCCTTTTCGCATTTTGCGTTGACTTCTCTTTAAATGTATTATATCATCACCATATATTTATGAAAATTTTATATATTTTATAAGATGATTAAATTATCTTTATGGGAGGATTTATGGAATTACGTACACTACGAACATTTCAGCGGGTAGCTCAGCTGAAGAGCTTCTCAAAGGCTGCGGCTGCACTGGGCTATACACAGGCTGCGGTCACCATTCAAATTCAGCAGCTGGAAAAAGAGCTGCACACCCGTCTGTTTGACCGTTTCGGCAAGACGATTTCGCTTACGCAGCAGGGAACTATATTTTATGACTATGCCTGCCGCATCCTCGATGAAAGTGAAAAAGCCAAGCTTGCGCTGCAGGAAGCACAGGAGCTGGAGGGACATCTGCGCATCGGCATGACGGAATCCCTGTGTGCATCCTCCTTTCCAAAACTGCTGCATGCCTTTCATACAACGTATCCGCATATCTCCATCAGCGTGGAAACCTCATCACCGGAAATTTTACTGGATATGATGAATCATAATGAGCTGGATATCGTCTATTTCATCGACCGCCGCCAGTATCATCCCGACTGGATCCGCGTCGTTGATGAACCGGAGGAAATCGTGTTTGTCTGCCATCCCTCTCATGCGCTGACAAAACGGAAATCACTGATTCTCAAGGACTTATTACAGGAGGAGCTGATTCTGACGGAAAGTGCAGCCAGCTATCGTTATGAGCTGGATCAGTATGCCCTGTCCATCAAACAGCAGGTGCATCCATACCTGGAAATAGGGAATACAGAATTCATCATACGGGAGCTGTTGAGTGAATGTGAGATTTCCTTTCTTCCCGCCTTCTGTGTGCAGCCCTATGTAGATCAGGGACGTCTGTCCATCCTGCGGCCGCGAGATTTTCAGCTGCGTGTATACCGCCAGATTGTTTATCATAAAAGCAAATGGCTCACACCGCATATGAATGCCTTTTTATCCTTTGCTTCCTAGTGGATCTAAATTTTTGAGCGTTCTGAGAGGTCCCTGTGCACCTGTGTCTAGCCTCTCCTGAGGCTAATGCACAAGATATTTTAAAAGCATAAAAAGACGGCATCTGCCATCTTTTTTCAAGATCGATTCTCAACTGCCTGCACACCGGTGATGATGCCGATGGAATAGATCGTATCCACGCTTGCCCTGCGCGTCAAGATATTGACCGGTTTACGCAAGCCCTGTAAAATCGGGCCAAACATGGTAAAGCCACCCAGCTCGACAGCAATCTTATAGCCGATATTTCCGGCATCGATATTCGGGAATATCAGTGTATTCATCTCCCCGGCGATGGCTGAATGCGGAGCCTTTACCTTTGCGACGATTGGAGAGATTGCCGCATCCACCTGAATCTCCCCGTCAACAGCAAAATCCAGCGGCATCCGTTTCAGATGCTCCGCTACGACGCGCACCTTATCCACACTTTCTCCGCTTCCCGACCCAAACGAGGAATACGATAAAATACCAACCTTCGGTTCAATACCAAACTGCCGTGCTGTTCTGGCACACTGGAGGGTAATCTCCACCAGCTCCTGAACCGATGGATCCACATTCAGTGTACAGTCCCCCATAATATAATGGATGTTATCCCGCTCCAGCAGAACACAGCTGGATACGGTTCGCTCATTCTCGGCAGTCCGAATGAGCTGTAAAGCGGGACGCATGGTTTCCGCTGTTGTTGCGATAACACCGCCAACCAGACCGTCAATATAGCCAAGCTCCAGATACATTGTTGAAAAATAATTGATATCCTTTAGTTTATCCTCACATGCTTCCCTGGTCCAGTCACCACGGCGAATCATCAGCATGCGTGACACCATTTCCGCCTTATTCGCAAAGCTTTCCATATCTGCGATTTCCACACCGCTGATATCAGCGCCAAGCTCCTTCGCATGCCAGAGAATTTCCTTTTTATGACCAATCAGCACCGGCAGTATAAAGCCGTTTTCCACATGCCGTATCGCTGCACGGATCACGTCGGGATTCGCTCCCTCCGCAAATCCGATTCTGGGATGCTTACCCAACAGATGATGCTCCAGATTTTTCATATGCCAATCACACTCACCTTTCTTTACAGCTATTCTACCACCTGTGATAACGCTTTCAAATAAAAACTTTATGAATTTTTTCACAACATTTGGAGAACACGGCAGGTTTCCTGCTTGCAAGTATATGCCAGGTATCGTACAATGAGCATAAAGACAAGGAGCCAAGAGAAGGAGGTGCTGATATGAACGTGATATTTCACATCGACGAAGAAAAACGCTGGCCGCTTGTACAGGGAAATGTAACCCATATGCTTGCCTATTGCGAACAGCTGCAGCAGGATTTCCATATCGAAATCGTCGTTAATGGAAGAGCTGTCCGGCAGCTGAAGGAGGAGGCCGCAGAGCAGCTGGAATACAAAGCAGTTTTCTGTGATTTTATAAAACGCGGTGTCATCATAGCCGCCTGCCGCAATGCCATGAAGGGGCAGAGGATGGAGGAGCAGGAGCTTTTAAACGGTGTGACAACGGTTGCAAGCGGTGTTGTGGAGCTTGCCGTTAAGCAGCAGGCGGGATATTCCTACATCAAACCGTAATCCGGCGAAGGTCGGATTTTTTATTTGAAATAAATGGAAATCCATACTATAATAAATACCACCTGGAAAGGAGGATGCACATGCTGAAAAAAACGGCAGCCTGGATCAGGGAGCATCCCTATGCGCTGTGCCTTCTTTATTTTATCCCCTATCTGATTTACTTTGAGCTTTTGGAGGCCTTTGCGGTTCCCAAATTTATCATACACTGTCCGCTGGATGACTGGATCCCTTTTCATGAAGGCTTTGTTATACCTTATTTTGCCTGGTTCCCCATGCTTGCAGTCTCTCTTGGTTATTTTCTGTTCCACTCGCGAAGGGATTTTCTGGATCTGTGCTTTATTATGTTCACCGGTATGACAATCTGTCTGCTGATCTATACCGTACTGCCCAACGGTCTACAGCTGCGTCCTGCTGTTGTACGTGACAATCTGCTTGCCCGTATTGCCGGAATGCTGTATGCCATTGATACACCGACGAACGTCTGTCCGTCCATTCATGTTTCCAGTACCGTGGCGATTATGATCATTGTCATGCGCTATCAAAAGTTTTCTCATGCGGCACTGGTCAAAGGCTTTACCCTGTTATGCGGAATCGCAGTATGTCTTTCAACCGTTGTACTGAAACAGCATTCCGTCATTGATATCGTTCTCGGAGGGCTTCTCACACTTATCTTATATAAGGTATGTATGCAAACAGACTGGATGAAATATCTGCGCAAACTCCCATATAGGAAGCTTCTATCTCGTAAATCTTAGGCTTTAAAGCATGCAAAAAGATGCAGACCTTCTGCATCTTTTTATAGGGGCTCCATGCGTACATGCTATCTCTCAGGTAATGCTGGCATCATAAATAGACTGTATGGAGCTTTTCAGTAAGGCTTCAAATTCATCATCACTCTGGGTTACGCAAAGTCCCTGTGATAATGCACGGGAGAAGCTCGCAATCAGTCCCGGATTTCTTGCAAGCCTTTCATTCGCTTCATCTCTTGTATACCCTCCGGATAATGCGACTATGCGCAGAACATGCGGATCATTCATCAGCTCTGTGTAGAAACCGTCAACACTTGGAATGGTCAGCTTGAACATAATGATTTCATCTGCTGTCAGCTTCGCCAGATGCTTTTTGATTTCCGCCTTCAGCAATACCTCACAATCCGCCTTATCCGATGCTGTAATATCTACCTCAGGCTCAAGAATCGGCACCAATCCTGCCGCACAGATACGTTTACCGATAGCGAACTGCTGCTCGACGATAGCGCGGATACCATCCGTATTGCTTTCCCTGATAACAGAGCGCATCTTCGTTCCAAAGATATGGCGCTGTTTTGCACGCTCGAGCAGCTCCTCCAGCTGTGGAATTTCCTTCATCAGCTGAACGCCGTTTTCCAGTGGGGCAAGCCCCTTGTCCACCTTCAGAATCGGAAGAATTCCCTTTTGATTCCACAGATAGTCAGCAGTGTACTCGTTGTTCACCTTCCGTTCCATAGTGTTTTCAAACAGAATGGCTGCAAGTATATGCTCGCTTGTAAAGGAAGGGCATGTCAATATTCTGGTTCTCATCTCATGAACCAGATCAAACATCTCTTCATCGCTATGATATGCATCCTCTGCAATACCATACAGTCGAAGTGCTTTCGGTGTACTGCCGCCGCTTTGATCAAGCGCCGCAATAAAACCTTTGCCTGTGTGCATGCGAATACGTTTTGGATCACTCATGATGATACCTCCTTCCATCTATTGTCATCATACCACTTTATGATGCAAAAAAACAGTGCTATTGAGTATTTCAACATATCGGTATGCAGCATAGTCACAGCAGCATCAATGCATTGGATGGAATAAAAAAGGGATATCTAAAGTATCGTAGGAATAAAAAAGCCGGTTCTTCCTATTCAGATGTCCGGCTTTGTGAGTATTCACGAATCATACTGTGCTGTATGTAAAAGCTCATTCGCATGCTTTACGAGTGCTTTGTCCGGAGGCAGGACATCCTTTAGTGCATAGGTATAGCCAAGCTCCTCCCACTTGTAGGCACCCAGTGTATGATATGGCAGAATCTCAACACGCGCTACATTATGCAGAGTCTGCAAAAAGGTATCCAGCTTTTGAAGGTCCTCATCACTGTCATTGATACCAGGTACCAGCACATGACGAATCCAGACAGGCTTACCGATATCAGAAAGATATTTTGCCAGATCCAGAATATTGCGGTTGCTTTTTCCCGTCAGTGCGCGATGCTTTTTTTCATCATAAACCTTAAGATCCAGCAGGATGAGGTCTGTGACATTCATCAGCTCCTGGAATTTATCAAAAAAGTCCCCTTCACCGGTAAACGGATTTCCCGCCGTATCCAGAACGGTGTGAATGTTTTCCTTCTTCGCCTTTTGAAACAAATCCAGAAGAAAGTCAATTTGCAGCAAAGGCTCTCCCCCGCTGACCGTAATACCGCCGTTTTTGCCCCAGTAGCTGCGATAACGCATCGCACGCTTCAGCAATGCTTCACTGTCTGTATCCGGCTCCCCGCATTTCCAGGTATCCGGATTATGGCAATACTGGCAGCGCATGGCACAGCCTTTTAGAAATATAACAAAGCGCACCCCCGGTCCATCAACGGAGCCAAAGGTTTCAATGGAATGAATCGCTCCTTTTACACTCATAACATCACCTCCGTAAACGTAGAAAGGCCTGTTTGTATAACAGACCTCTTTTCTTTGTAACTTACAGACTTGCGTGGCAGGTTCTGGAAATAACATCCAGCTGCTGTTCACGCGTCAGGTCAATGAATTTTACAGCATATCCGGAAACACGGATCGTGAAGTTTGCATACTCCTCTTTTTCCGGATGCTCCATGGCATCATGCAGCTTTTCAATACCGAATACATTGACATTCAGATGATGGGCTCCCTGATCAAAGTAGCCATCCAGAACATGTACCAGATTATCGGCACGCTCATCCTCATTGTGTCCAAGCGCATCCGGACTGATGGTCTGCGTATTGCTGATGCCGTCCAATGCATATTCATAAGGCAGCTTGGTTACGGAATTCAAAGAAGCCAGCAGACCGTTCTGTTCTGCACCATAGGAAGGGTTTGCCCCCGGTGACAATGGCTCTCCGGCCTTACGTCCGTCCGGCAGAGCTCCGGTAGCCTTACCATATACGACATTGGAGGTGATAGTAAGAATCGAGGTAGTCGGTTCAGAGTCACGATAGGTATGACGCTTCTCGATTTTCTCCATAAAGGTCTTTAACAGCCACACTGCAATATCATCCGCACGGTCATCATCATTTCCATAGCGCGGGAAATCACCCTCGATTTCATAATCAATAACCAGTCCGTCTTCATCACGAACCGTCTTAACCTTGGCATATTTGATTGCTGCCAGGGAATCTACGACATGGGAGAATCCGGCAATGCCTGTCGCAAAGGTTCTGCGCACATCGGTATCGATCAGTGCCATTAAGGAGCTTTCATAATAATATTTATCATGCATGTACTGAATCAGGTTCAGGATGTTGACATACAGATCAGCCAGCCATTCCATCATATTGTCATACTTATGCATAACCTCATCATAATCCAGATATTCACTGGTAATCGGACGATATTCCGGACCGACCTGTGCTTTCGTCTTTTCATCAATTCCACCGTTAATTGCATACAACAGACATTTTGCAAGGTTAGCACGTGCTCCGAAGAACTGCATTTCCTTACCTGTCTGCGTGGCACTCACACAGCAGCAGACGGCATAGTCATCCCCCCATACCGGGCGCATAACATCATCATTCTCATACTGTACGGAGCTTGTCTCAATCGAGATGCGTGCGGAATATGTCTTGAAGCTTTCCGGCAGATGAGAGGAATACAGCACCGTCAGGTTCGGCTCCGGTGCCGGTCCCATATTTTCCAGTGTATGCAAAAAACGGAAGTCGGATTTTGTAACCATATGGCGGCCATCCATACCCAGACCTGCCAGATCCAGTGTAGCCCATACCGGGTCACCGGAGAACAGCTGGTTATAAGAAGGAATACGTGCAAATTTCACCATACGGAACTTCATCGTCATATGATCGATCAGCTCCTGTGCTTCACTTTCGGTAAGAATTCCTGCCTCCAGATCACGTTCGATATAAATATCCAGGAAGGTGGAAACACGTCCGACACTCATTGCAGCACCATTCTGTGTCTTGATGGCCGCAAGATAACCGAAATACAGCCACTGAACTGCCTCCTTCGCGGTTGTTGCAGGTCCGCTGATATCAAAGCCGTAAAGTGCAGCCATCGCCTTCATACCCTTTAACGCCTTAATCTGCTCAGCCAGCTCCTCACGCTGACGGATGATGTCATCGCTCATTACACCGCAGCCGCAGTTTGCCTTATCCTTCTGTTTCTGTTCGATCAGATAATCGATACCGTACAGAGCAACACGACGGTAATCGCCAACGATTCGTCCGCGTCCATAGGTATCCGGAAGACCGGTAACGATCTTGTTCCGTCTTGCCAGTCGCATTTCCGGTGTATAGCAGTCAAACACGGCATCGTTGTGTGTCTTGTGATATTCATGGAAGATTTCATGCAGCTTTTCACTTGGCTCATATCCATAGGTGGTACATGCCTCTTCACTCATTTTAATACCGCCGTATGGCATGAAAGCACGCTTCAGCGGCTTGTCTGTCTGCAAGCCGACGACTGCTTCCATATCCTTTAATTCATCCTTGATGTAGCCGGGGCCATAAGAGGTCAAAGAGGAAACGATTTCTGTTTCCATATCGAGAACACCGTTCTTTGCGCGTTCTTCCTTCTGCAGCTTCTGCAGCTCCTGCCACAGCTTGTTCGTTGCTTCTGTCGGTTCAGCCAGAAACGACTCGTCCCCGTCATATGGCTTGTAGTTGTTCTGAATAAAATCCCGAACATTGATTTCCTCTTTCCAGAGGCGGCCTGTAAAGCCTTCCCATTCTTTGCGTTCATTCATCATAAATCCTGCGTCCTCCTGTTTCATTCTGTTATGAAATGGTTTCGTAAGATAAATCATAGGACTGATTCATCCACAAGAAAAGAGCCGACAGTTGTCCCGAGCTCTTCTGCCCAGACGGTCGGCCCCTATACATTATACTCCCTGTGGTCAATTCCACTTCCGTCAGTCATATAACTGAATAAACTGTATCATTTTTTCAGCCGAACGTCAATAGGCTTGCATACAAAATAAGCTTACAAAGTAAGAAGGTCACGATTCACAGCAAATCCACGAAAAGAAGGATCAAACAGAAGTATAAAAATCACACAGGATGGAAAGTCATTCCCCCGTCAAACTATTACATCTTTTCTTTTTTGATCATTCGTTTATAAACTGTGAACAGTAACAAAAGCAGACCGCCTGTCCGCCGTATCGTGGAAACAGACAGTCTGATTGTGAAGTCAGATTTGGGCTGGTTGTAAAGTTATAAGGAAAACAAAGAACTGCAATCTCTTTGTTAGTTTAATCTAACTCCATATATAGAATACTCTTTTTTACAGCATCTGTCAATGAAAACATCCTGAACTCTTTATAAAAAAAGAAGCTGATGATGATAAGGTGCGCAACTTCAGAAAATAAAAACGAAAAGGCTTTGAATTCCTCTCCGTCTTTCTTCATATGTATGTTAATAAACAGTAAAACCGCCATCACTTGCGACAATGCTACCGGTGATGTGTCTTGCCTCATCACTGGCAAAATACAGGATCGTCGCTGCCTGCTCCTCACTTGTAGCATTGCGATGCTGCAGAGTTTCCGTCTTACCGGCAATCATGGAATTCTTCATAAACTCCTGCGGATCCTTTCCCTGCGCCTTTAGGTCTGCGATAATCGCATAGATTTTCTCTTTCGCAGCCTCTGTCAGTGGTGTATCGGTACCTGCTGGACAGATAGCATTGCAGGTGATATTCTTTCCTGCGTAATCCATTGCGGTTGATTTAGTTAAACCAACAACACCGTGTTTGCTGGCAACATAAGCAGGTCCTGCAGGTGTTGCACGAATGCCGGCAACAGACGCAGTATTTACGATACTACCTCCGTTCTCATTTTTCATCATGTATTTTACCTCTTCACGTATACAATAGAACATCGCATTCAGATTGGCATTCACAACACTGAACCAGTCATCATCTGTCAAATCCTCAATTTTTTTGGAATCACCAACAATTCCTGCATTGTTGATAGCAATATCAATACGCCCGTACACTTCCATGGTTTTTGCATACAAAGCGATGATATCCTCTTTTTTTGTCACATCACAACGCACAAACAGAGCCTTACCTCCATTGTCTGTAATCGTCTGTTCAATCGCCTTTCCACGTTCTTCATTTCGACCAGCGATGACAACTGTTGCGCCCTCTGCACCAGCACGGATACAAACAGCCTTTCCGATGCCAGAAGTACCGCCTGTCACGACCATAACTTTATCCTTAAAACGTTCTGTAAACATAAAAAGCTCCTTTCTGTTTTCTTAGTATTATTATAGCGCTTACAAAGAAAAATTACTACACTTATACAATCTTTATGCAGAGTTAAAAAAAGCCGCAGTTAGAGATGCATACTACGACTGTTATCTATTTATTTTCTATACGTCTTCGTTCCCTTTATTTCTTTATCTCATTCCTTACGCTTCCTTACCCGTTTTCATGCTGCGATGATGGCTCTAGCATCGCATCCAGCACCAACTGTGCCATTTCAAAATGCAGCTTTCGATAATCCTCCTCACACTCCCATTTTTCGTTTTTCCGGCTGACATGAACGGCAAGGCAGTTTGCAGCAGGAATCTGGTATAAGGATGCTAGTATATAAAGTACTGCTGTTTCCATTTCACAATTCATAATTCCAAGATTGGACCATTCTTCAATCATATTGGGAACAGGAAGTGCTTTTCCCTTTATTGTAATACCCCTTCCCTGCCCTATGTAATATGTTTCTGCCGTCAGTCCCAATCCGATATGGATTTTTTTACTGCCGGACAGATGTTTTGCAATCCGACTGACTAACAGCGAATCTGCAACAGCAGGATACGTATCCGGGACATAAGTCGTCATCAATCCTGTTGTTCGTGCCATTCCAGTATTTAAAATGATATCGCCTGGCTCAATATCGTCACGCCATGCGCCGCAGCCTCCGCAACGTACGATTTGTTTTGCTCCATTTTCCAGCAGCTCACTCACACAGATTTCCGTTGAGCCTACACCTATGCCGGTAGAACATACGGATACCTTCTGATTTTTATAATAACCATTCATTAAAAGAAATTCACGATTATTAACAATAATACTACGCTTATCAAACGCTTCTGCAAGAAGTGAAACCCTACCAGGATCTCCAACAATTATGGTCGCTTCCCCCAAATCTCCGTGCTTTAATTCTTTCAAATGTATACTCATATTATCTACCTCCTATGCCTGTGTTTCTGCTGGCTTTGGCTTGTGTATCTGTAGCGTTGTCACTGTAATCAGAGATATACAGTATAACACGGTAAGAAATGCCATGGCTACTGTTAGAGAATAGTTATCTAAAAAGAAACCGATAGCGATTGAGGAAAAACCACCAATAGCACGACCGATATTGAAAATAATATTATTTGCAGTTGCACGGATATGTGTTGGATATAGATTACCAACAATTGCTCCGTAGCCTGCATTCATACCGTTGGCAAAAAAACCTACAATTGCGCCCCCAACCAAAATCAACATTGCAGAATCTGCAAAGGAATATGCAAATACTGCAATCGCAGATGCAATCAGAAATGATGCATAGGCCGTTTTGGCACCAATCTTATCCATAATCTGACCGAAGACCAGCATTCCTAAAGACATACCGATAATGGTTGCTATCATCCAAATTGATGAACCGGAAATACTAAGTCCGGCTTTGTTTTGCAAAATTGAAGGAAGCCAGTTCATCAGCCCAAAGTATCCGGCAACCTGTACAATCGCCATAATGGTCAGACGAATCGTTGTAAAAGCCCTGCCTTCTGTAAAAAGATCACGTATTCCTGATTTTTTAGTAACCGATTCTTTTTTTACCGCCTTCCATGCTTCAGATTCCGGCAGCTTCCAAAGGATAAAAACAGCCAGGAAAATTGGAAGAGCACCAAATACAAATAAACCTCTCCAGCCGAATGTTGGAATAATCAATGCAGCTCCTATGGCAGCAATGATACTGCCAAGCTGTCCTGCAATTGTTACAAATGAAGTAATTCTTCCTCTTTTACCCTCAGCGAAAGAATCCGCAATGATGGACATAATCACACCATACTCTCCGCCTCCGCCGACACCTACCAAAAAGCGCAGCACATAAATGGCAGTTATGCTTGTAGAACAAGCTGTCAGCCCTGTCGCTATAGAGAAAATAGCGACTGTAATTGCAAAAATTTTTACTCTGCCATACTTGTCTGCCAATGTTCCAAAGATGATACCACCGGCCAGCATTCCCAGATTGGTGATGGTGGATATCGCTCCACCTGCAGTTGAGCTGATTGCAAAATCAGCAATAATAGAGGTCAGTACATAGGATAACAGCATCGTACTACAGCTCTGCATTCCCAGCCCGGCCATTGTGGTACCTAATGCCGTTTTCTGATAGGTACTCATATTCATACGTTCTTGACTCATAAAAAGTCTCCTTTCCTTACACCACCATTTTAGATAGAAAAGCGCATTCTAACAATTGTGGAAAGAGCCCAAAAATTACCAGTGATTTCGTGTATCTACACAATTTACACGTTTACTTCTTGTATGATATCATTCAGTAATAAATAAGGTGTATTGTAACCGCAATCATATTATTTATATACCGGTATGATCTGTATCCAAAAACATCACACGAAATTTGTGAATGGGAGGTGATACCGTATGATCTATTTAAGCACGATCATGAGCAGTGATATCTGGGATCTGAAAGCGCTGTATGAGGGGGCTAATGTACAGCGCTTGGTTGCTTCTGTAACCATTATGGAATCTCTACCCATACGGGAATGGGCGAAGGGTGGTGAACTGCTTCTGACAAGTTCCAGAACATTACCGGAAAATGAGCAGGATCTGCTGGAGTTACTCCATGATATGCAGCGCCTGTCAACCGCTGCTCTTGCGGTAAAATGCAGAGAAACTGACGAGCATATGGCGCGTGTAAAAAGACTTTCCATACTGGCGCAGGAATGGCAGATTCCCATTTTTCTCATTCCGCCTCAGCGAACCTACCTATCCTTAACGAATGCTATCAATCGTCTGCTTTCTCTGGCAGATGAACAGGATACCCTTAAGGAATACCTTATGCGTTATCTGCTATTAAGCACGGATCCTTTCAAGGATTTGATTGTCCGACGCTGTACGCAGTCATTGCAGCTTGCACTGTTTCAGAACGAACTGCAGCTGATTCAGTTTCAAATTGATAGAGAATCTACGAATGCTCAGCTCTCTGAGCAGAAGCGCTATTCGATTTTTCTGCATGTCTGTACGATATATGAGCGTATGAAGCAACAGCATCTGCTTCATGACTTTCTCTTCATGCATACGAACACGGCGATTTATACAGCCGTAATTCTGAAAGCTTCACAGTTTTCTTCAGCCTGTATACAAGAACTTAAGCAGTTGATTCCAGTATATCCAGATCTGCAGATTGGAATCAGCTCAGTTCAGAAAGCAGCTAATATTGCTGAGCTGATGAAAGAAGCTGAATTTTCTGTACACGTTGGTCTGACACTACAGAAACAGCAGATTATCCTTTATCCAAAGGTACAACTGCTGCGAATCATACAGGAGCTTCAGCAGCAGGATAAAACAAATTATTTTCAGCAGACCATTGCACCGCTAAAGGAGTATCCTTTTCTGTTGGATACTCTTATCAAATACTTCCGCAATAACGAGAACCAGAAGCAAACATGTAAAGAGTTGTTTATTCATGTTAATACACTGCAGTATCGGCTGAAGAAAATTGAAGCATTATGTGGTTTACACATGAATGACATGCAGGAGAAAATAAACCTTTATGTATCCTTATTATCACATATGATGGAAAATTGGAGGAATGACAATGACAATGATTGAATTGAAAAACATTTCAAAATGTTTTACGACAGCTAACGGAGAGCGGATACAAGCAATTAAAGATGTATCTCTTGCAATCCATGAACACGAATTCATCTCTATTATTGGTCCCAGCGGCTGTGGCAAATCCACATTGCTGCGAATCGTAAGTGAATTACAGGAGCGTGACGGTGGAGAAATCGTATTCCATGACAACACGTTAAAAGAAAATCTGGGTTTTGTATTTCAGGATTCAGTTTTATTCCCTTGGAAAAGTGTTTATGAAAATATCATAATGCCATTGGAAATCAAACATCAAAAAACACCGGAATCATTGATGCGTGTAGAGAAATTGCTGGAGTTGATGAAACTTAAGGAATTTCGAAATTCTCTGCCAAAGGAGCTGAGCGGAGGTATGAAGCAGAGAGCTTCCATCGCTCGTTCACTTAGCTACGACCCAAAGCTTCTGTTAATGGATGAACCCTTTGGTGCGTTGGATGCCCTGACACGAGATTATTTGAATCTGGAGCTCAGACGTCTTTGGAAACAGACGAAAAAAACCATTCTATTTGTTACACATGACATAGAAGAGGCTGTTTTTCTATCCACACGCGTTGCCGTTTTAAGTAATCGGCCTTCCAAAATTCGCGACATCATCACTATTGATCTCCCACAGGAACGAAGCCTGAAGCTGCGAGAAGCTATAGAGTTTACGGATTATGTATCCAGATTGCGAGGTATGCTGAATGAGCAGGCATAAAAAAGAAGCGATATGGTATACGCTTCTCTCTCTATCTGTATTTATCTTTTTATGGTATGCTTATGTAACTTTTTTCCATATTCCCTCCTTCATCCTACCAACTCCCACTGCCGTTGCTAAGGAAATGGTTTTTCAGCTCACGCAAATGGATTTTTATAAAAATCTGCTATATACCCTGAGCGAGGTTCTGTTTGGCTTCGCACTCTCAGTTTTGTTTGGTATTATAGTCGGTTACTGTATTGGGAAGCATCCACATATCAAACAGCTGAGTATGCCTCTGCTTGTATTTTTTCAGGTATCACCGAAAATTGCCTTAATTCCTATTTTCATTATCTGGTTTGGACTTGGTTATGGCTCCAAATTATTCATCGTTTTCATCATGTCCTTTTTTCCTATCATAGAAGGTGTGCTGCTGGGTCTCGGTCATATCCCAAAAGAAATGTATGCATATATGCAGGTATTGAACGCAGATCGCAGACAGATATTTACTCAGCTAGAGTTTCCGTGCTGCATACCGTATCTTCTCTCTTCCTTCAAGATAAGCATCCTACAGGCTATTATTGGAGCAACTGTAGCGGAATGGATGGCAGGACAGTTGGGTATCGGATATTTGCAATCATTTGCCAGTTCCACCTTTGATAGTCCGCTGCTGATATCAGGTATTCTATTTACCATTTTGCTGGGAATTTTACTGTATGCAGCTGTAAACCTGCTGGAACAACGGTTACAGCGATATCAGGAGGTAAAGCAATGAAAAAATTCTGTTTCATTTTGTTATCTTTATGTTTGTTATCCGGATGTACTGGTTCTTCGTTTCACCCATATAAAAATACAGATGGACTATTTGAAGTTGATATTCAGATTGATGGAGCTGCAACACCTTATTATGCGCCGCTATATCTCGCACAGGAAAAGGGCTATTTCAAGGAGGAAGGACTGCAGGTCAATTTCTATTATGCATCTGCTGCAGAAATTGTTAAAAACGTGGGGGCAGGAAATGTACCCTTCGGTTTTCCTAATGCGGATACTGTATTGTTGGGTCGGGGAAACGGTGTTCCAGTCAACATCATTCATACTACCTATCAGAAGGGGCTGGGAGCAATCATTTACAAAAGCGAATCTGGCATTCATAAAATACAGGATCTGAAGGGCAAAACAATTGCCATTACAAGTTATGGCAGTCCCAATTATATTCAGCTGAAGGTTATTCTGCAGCAGAACGGCCTATCCATCCATGATGTGCAAATCAAAGTGATCGGAACAGGTGCAATTGTGAATGCTCTCGTTTCCAATCAGGTAGATGCAATTTGCTTTTCTAAGCTTCGCACCTATGAGCTTCAGTCTAGTGGAATCGACGTTAAACAGTTTCTCAGCAACGACTATATGCCCTCCTATGGAAATGTAGTAATCACCTCACAGACTTTCTTGAAAGAGCATCCGGAAATATGCAGAGGTTTTACGAATGCCTTGAATCGGGGTATGCAGGATATTATAGAAGGTCAGGTGCAGGAAGCTGTGAATATCGCAAAGGAAAAATTTACACCAAGCATTGCCGGAAGTGAACAGAAATACATAGATATTATTTCGCAGGAATTTGTAAAAAATCTTTGGGTTTCTGAAGATACCGCAGTGTATGGATATGGCTACAGTAATCTCCATGATTATCAGATTTACATTGACCTGCTGCAAAAAAACGGATTATTCAAGACATCCTTTCCTGCAGATGAGCTCATAGTTCAACCGGGAGGTGCATCATGAAAAAAACAAGAATCTATGTGGAAATGTGCGTACTGCTTACATGCCTGCTGATACTGTGGCAGTTTATCACCATTATATTTCATATCCCCAGCTATTATCTTCCTTCTCCTGTTGATTTTTTCAAATATTTTATACAATTTATGCAAAGCGGCAACATGGGATTGCATATCACAACAACGCTGTATGAAATTTTTATCGGCACCTTCTGGGGTATTATCTTAGGTATGATTCTCGGTTATTTACTCGCGAAAAACAGACTTTTAGAGCATCTGCTTATGCCATTGCTTCTCATCATGCAGATTTCACCGAAAATTTCCATTGCTCCGCTATTCATTTTATGGTTTGGGCTTGGACTGACTTCCAAAATAGCATTGGTCATTCTGGTAGTGTCCTTCCCTATCATGGTGGCGGAAAGCAGTGCATTGAAGAAAATCAATTCCGGATATAGGGATCTCATGAATATATTACAGGCAAATCGATGGCAGATTTTCATACGTATGGAGTTGCCCTGTGCCTTCCATGAGGTCATCAGCGGCAGCAAGGTCGCTGTGACACAGGCAATTACTAGCGCTGTGATCGGAGAAATGATGGGGGCAAAAGCCGGTCTTGGCTATCTGCTGACAAATGGTGCAGAAATGTACGATTTAAATATGATTCTCTCTTCAATATTCCTGCTTTCTCTGCTGGGACTTCTTTTATATGAAGCTTGTCAGATTGTAGAGCATAGAGTGCTGTATTGGAAATAACAATGCCTTTTTGGCAATGTATATACTTTTTTCCTAAGGCTGAATAATAAAAAAAGGGAAATCCAAAATGATTGAATTCCTCAATCGTTTGGATTTCCTTTTTCATAAACACTCAAAGATATAAACACTCGGCAAATGCTGAAAGTATTTTAACTATGCTTTTATAATAGAGACATATTTAGTGCTCCAGCTCGTTCATTGAAATGGTTGTAAAATTCAAGGCCTCCAGCACCTTTAATATCGCATTTGCCGTATCAAAGGAGGTGAAGCAGCTGATATTATTTTCTGCGGATACACGACGAATCAGGAAGCCGTCATTCGTTACCTCCTTATCCTCGCTGGACATGGTATTGATCACATAATTTACCTTTCCCTTGCGAATCACATCCAGGACATTCAAATCGCCCTCCTGGGAAATCTTATTGACAGTTTTCACAAACAACCCGTTTTCCTGTAAGAACTTCGCTGTTCCACTTGTCGCATAGATGCCATAGCCGATGGCTGAGAAACGCTTTGCCATGCGCAGCCCCTCTTCCTTGTCATCATCCGCAATCGTCATCAGCACATTTCCATGATTCGGAATACGGATACCGCTGGCAAGCAGTGCCTTATACAGTGCTTTTTCCAAGGTAACATCACCACCCAGTGCTTCTCCGGTCGATTTCATTTCTGGTCCCAGCACCGTATCAACGCTGCGCAGCTTCGCAAAGGAGAACACCGGAGCCTTGACAAATACACGATTCTCAAACGGACGGATACCTTCCTCATAGCCCTGCTCAGCCAAAGAGTCACCTAGAACACAGCGTGTTGCGATATGACTCATTGCCACTCCGGTGATTTTGCTTAAGAATGGTACGGTACGGGAGCTTCGCGGATTGACCTCCAGAACATATACCATTTCCTCTTTTCCATCCTTTGGCGCCTCCACGATAAACTGAATATTGAACAAGCCGATAAAGTGGAATCCCTTTCCGATACGAATGCTGTAATCAACGATGGTGTCGCGCACCTTGTCGGAAATGGTCTGCGGCGGATAGACACTGATCGAGTCACCGGAGTGAATACCGGCCCGCTCGATATGCTCCATGATTCCCGGAATATACACATGCTCCCCATCGCAGATGGCATCGATTTCCAGCTCCTTACCGACGATGTATTTATCCACCAGAATCGGCGCATCGTGACTGATTTCCTTGACCGCTGTTGCCATATAAACTCGCAGATCATCATCATTGTGCACGATTTCCATCGCACGTCCGCCAAGGACGTAAGAAGGGCGTACCAGTACCGGATATCCGATACGATTCGCAATGTTTACAGCTTCTTCAACCTCCACTGCTGTTTCCCCCTGTGGCTGCGGGATATCCAGCGTGTGCAGCATTGCTTCAAACGCATGGCGGTCTTCGGCACGATCAATATCCTTGAGGGAGGTTCCCAGAATCTTCACACCGCGCTCCACCAGCTTATCCGCCAGATTGATTGCCGTCTGTCCACCGAACTGAACAATCACACCCAGCGGCTGTTCCAGATCCACAACGTGCATAACATCCTCAATCGTCAGCGGTTCAAAATACAGCTTATCGGATATAGAAAAGTCTGTCGATACCGTTTCCGGATTGTTGTTGATAACGATCGCCTCATAGCCGCGCTCCCGCAGTGTCATTACACAGTGTACGGTCGCATAGTCGAATTCCACACCCTGTCCGATACGAATCGGTCCAGAGCCTAGAACGATGATTTTCTTACGGTCTGTACGGAAGGATTCCGTTTCCTGTTCATAGGTGGAATAGAAATACGGCGTCGCACTTTCAAATTCCGCTGCACAGGTATCCACCATTTTGTATACTGGTTCGATGCCGTTATTCTTCCGCAGCTCATAGAGGGAGCGCTCCTTCATCCCCCACTTGCGGGCGATATAGGAATCCGCAAAGCCGTTTTCCTTCAACGTACGGAGTACGGTAAGATCCTGTGGATGTGCCATCATTTCTTCTTCCAGAGAAATGATATTCGCAAACTTATGCAGGAAGAACATATCGATCTTCGTTATTTCATGAATACGTGCTAGTGATTCCTTACGGCGAATCAGCTCAGCGATGCCGAACATGCGCAGATCATCCTTTACCGCGATTTTCTCCCACAGCTGCTCAGTTGTACAGGCATCAATTTCCTTATGATCGATGTGATCACATTTCATTTCCAGAGAGCGTACTGCCTTCAGAAAGCTTTCTTCAAAATTGCGACCGATGGACATGACTTCACCGGTAGCCTTCATCTGTGTTCCCAAACGACGATCGGCCCTCTCAAATTTATCAAACGGGAATCGTGCCAGCTTCGTAACGATGTAATCCAGTGATGGCTCAAAGCAGGCATAGCTCGTCTTGGTAATCGGATTGATGATTTCATCCAATGTCATACCGACCGCAATCTTTGCGGCCAGCTTTGCAATCGGATAGCCGGTAGCCTTGGAGGCGAGCGCTGAAGAGCGGGATACTCTTGGATTCACCTCAATGATATAGTATTTGAAGCTGTTGGGATCCAGAGCCAGCTGTACATTGCAGCCTCCGCATATTTTCAAGGCACGTATGATTTTCAGACTGGCATTGCGCAGCATCTGATGCTCACGATCGGACAACGTCTGCACGGGCGCCACAACCATGGAATCCCCGGTATGAATGCCCACTGGATCAATGTTTTCCATGTTGCAGACCACGATAGCATTATCGTTATTGTCCCGCATAACCTCATATTCGATTTCTTTAAAGCCTGCGATGCTGCGTTCAATCAGACACTGATGTACTGGAGACAGCTTTAATCCGTTATCCGCAATGATACGCAGCTCCTCTTCCGTATCCGCAAAGCCTCCACCGGTTCCTCCCAGTGTGTACGCCGGACGAACAACTACCGGATAGCCAATGGAATTCGCAAAGGCAATCGCCTCCTCCACCGTATGAACGATATCGCTCTCCGGTACCGGTTCGTTGATTTCATACATCAGATTCCGAAACAGCTCACGATCCTCCGCCTTGTTGATGGCAGCTAAGTCCGTTCCCAAAATCTCCACATCGTATTCCTCAAGAATTCCCGATTCAGCTAGTTCAACAACCAGATTCAATCCGGTTTGTCCCCCCAGACTGCCCAGTATAGCATCCGGACGTTCTTTATATATGATACGGCTGGCAAATTCCAGTGTTAGCGGTTCAATATAGACACGATCCGCAATCGCCGTATCGGTCATGATCGTTGCCGGATTGGAATTGATCAGGACGACCTCATAGCCTTCCTCACGAAGAGACTGGCAGGCCTGACTTCCGGCATAATCAAATTCCGCTGCCTGACCGATGACAATTGGTCCAGACCCGATCACAAGTATTTTTTTCATATCTGTACGCTTTGTCATTTTATACGTTCTCCTTTTCCATCAGTTTCATAAATTGGTCAAACAGATAATTCGCATCCTCCGGTCCCGGTGCAGCCTCCGGATGATACTGTACACTGAATACCGGATAGCGTTTATGGCGGACACCCTCCACACTCTTATCATTCAGTGCCTGATGTGTCATAATCAGATCTGTGTTCGCAAGACTTTCTGCTTCCACAGCATAGCCGTGATTCTGCGAGGTGATTTCCACCTTTTTGCTGGACAGATTCAGGACGGGATGATTACAGCCGCGATGTCCGAATTTCAGCTTAACCGTATTGGCACCGCACGCCAGAGAAATCAGCTGATGTCCAAGGCAGATGCCGAATACCGGAACATGCTTGATCAGCTCGCGGATTTCCTTGATTGCACCTGTCATATCCTTGGGATCCCCCGGACCGTTGCTCAGCATAATGCCATCCGGATGCAGAGCAAGAATCGCCTGTGCTGATGTATTGTATGGTACAACGACAAGATCGCAGCTTCTGCGAGACAGCTCGCGGATGATGCCATGCTTTGCCCCGAAATCCATCAGTACAACCTTTTTCCCACGGGCTGGAATTGGAAAAGGCTTCTGCGTGGATACGCGTGCAACCTGATCGTGCAAAAAATCAGTCTCCTTCAACAGCCTGACCATTGCATCCACATCTGCATCCGCATTTGCCATAATGGCACGCATGGTACCGCTGCTGCGCAGCTTTCTTGTAATCGCGCGCGTATCCACATGACAGATTCCCGGTATTTCTTTTAGCTTTAAAAATTCATCCAGTGTCAGATCGCATCGGAAATTGCTTGGCTGCGCGCAGTATTCCTTCACAACAAAACCGAACACAGCAGGATCCAGACTTTCAAAGTCATCCCGGTTGATTCCATAATTTCCAATCATCGGATAGGTCATCATAACGATTTGACCGCAATAGGATAAATCGGACAGTACCTCCTGATAGCCGCTCATTCCGGTATTGAACACAAGCTCCCCTACCTGATAATGATCAGCTCCGAAGCCGCAGCCTTCATATACACTGCCGTCCTCCAGTATCAGTAAACGTTTTTTCATATAGCTCCTCCTGTAAGTCCTTACAATTGCCGTTTCCACCAAAAGGGCATAGAATACCTGCTGTATTCTATGCCCCAATGCATTGTGCTCTCTATTCTATTTTTCCATCCAGGATTCATCCTTCGGATCCTGTTTCCATGCCTTTAACTTCTCAAGGTCTCCATCCTTGATATAGGCATGCTCCAATGCCACATCTATCAGTACATCATAATTGCTCAATGTCTTAAATTCACAGGAAATACTGTGAAACAGCTCTGTAGATGCCGGTAACAGATAGGTGAAAATTGCCACAACGCCCAGTACCTCGGCACCTGCCTCACGCAGGGATTCAATGACATCCTTGACGGAGCCTCCCGTTGAAATCAAATCCTCTACGACAACAACCTTAGCACCCTGTTCGATTTTTCCCTCGATTTTATTTCCTTTGCCATGGCTCTTGTTGGAGCTGCGCACATAGCCAAACGGCTTCTCCAGCTTGTCTGCCACCATCGCTCCCCATGGGATACCGGCAGTCGCTGTACCGACGATGACCTCAGCCTCTGCATATTCCTGCTTGATCAGTTCCACAAAGCCTTGCACAACCACAGTGCGCTTTTCCGGAAAGGAAAGTACCAGACGGTTGTCACAGTAGATTGGTGATTTGATTCCGCTTGCCCATGTAAATGGATTATTTGGCTGCAGAGATACCGCCTGGATATCCAGCAGATTCTTTGCGACAGTTTTTTCAATATTCATTTATTTTCCCTCCATCGTTTTTTCAATTTCATGATAGGTAGCCACCGGATCGGCACTTTTTGTAATGCTTCTTCCCACGACGATGTAGTCACAGCCCTGTTCTTTGGCAAATGCCGGCGTTGCCACTCGCTTTTGATCATCCTTGGAATCATCCGCAAGACGAATACCCGGTGTAACCGTCAGAAAGTCAGACCCGCATGCCTCATGAATTGCCTTTGCTTCATGAACAGAGCACACAACACCGTCCAGTCCGCTTTCCTTTGCCAGCTTCGCATAGGAGATAACAACATCCTTTACATCTCCGGGAATCAGCAGCTCTTCATTCATTGCCTCATTGGATGTACTTGTCAGCTGTGTTACAGCGATGCAAAGTGGACGCTTGCCATTGACAGCTCCCTCTTCCAGACCTTCGATTGCAGCCTTCATCATGGCACTTCCACCTGCCGCATGCAGATTAACAACATCCACATCCAGCTTTGCCAGATTCTTCATCGCCTGTTTAACCGTATTTGGAATATCATGCAGCTTCAGATCCAGAAAAATCTGGTGTCCCATCGCCTTCACTTCCCGAACAATTTCAAAACCAAAAGAATACGTAAGCTCCATACCGATTTTCACATAAATCGGCTCCTGAAACTTTAATAGAAATTCATATACTTCCTTACGCGTGGAGAAATCCAACGCAACCATTGTTTTACTCATCAACGAAAACTCCTTCCAACAGCATCATTCAGACTGTTATTCCCATATTTCTTCAGGACCTTTGGCAAATCCTCTATTATTTTAACACAGCACAGCGGATCGATAAAGTTCTGCATTCCCACTTCAACCGCACTTGCCCCGGCATACAGAAATTCCAGTACATCCTCCGCACGCGTGATACCACCGACACCGATAATCGGAATATTGACAGCAGATGCCACCTGATGCACCATACGCACTGCTACCGGCTTAATGGCAGGGCCGCTCAGACCGCCGGTCACATTGGCCAGCAGCGGCTTTCCCGTATGCAGATCCATACGCATTCCCATCAAGGTATTGATGAGCACCAGACCGTCTGCCCCTGCCTCTTCTACAGCCTTGGCAATCTCTACGATGTTGGTAACATTCGGTGACAGCTTGACATAGACCGGCTTTTCCGCCGCTTCCTTAGCCATGCGGGTAACACTCGCCGCCAGCTTGGGATCCGTACCCAGACCGATTCCCCCGTGCTTCACATTCGGACAGCTGATGTTCAGCTCATATGCCTTAACAACCTCGCTTTTATTCAGCTTCGTGATCACCTCGACATATTCCTCTTCACTGGCACCTGCCACATTGGCAATGATCTCCGTATCAAACTGCGCCAGCCATGGCAGCTCCCGCTCCATGATGACATCCACCCCTGGGTTTTGAAGACCGATGGCATTCAGCATGCCGCACGGTGTTTCCGCAACACGCGGTGTCGGATTTCCGAAGCGGCTGTGTGGTGTTGCACTCTTGATTGCTATACCTCCCAAAAGACTCAGATCATACAGCTCGGCAAATTCACGGCCAAAGCCGAAGCAGCCACTGGCTGGGATGATGGGGTTCTTCAGATGAAGTCCCGGTAGTTCTACATGCAGATCCATCAGTATTCCACCTTTCCGATTGGGAAAACAGGACCTTCCTTGCAAATGCGATGGTACATGTTTTCTTCCAACTTATCCTTTGCCACACACGCCATGCAGGCTCCGATGCCGCATGCCATACGGCTTTCAAAGGACATATAGCCGCGGGTGTAGTGCGCTTCCACTGCTTTCAGCATCGGTCTTGGACCGCAGCTGCAGGTAAACTCTGTCGTGATATTATGCTCCCTGATGGCATCCATCACCGTTCCCTTTGTCCCATAACTTCCATCCATGGTCGCTACTGCAACATGACAGCCCAGCCGCTGAAATTCATTTTCGTAAAATACGCTTTCCTGATCATTGAAGCCAAGCACCACGTTAACAGAGGCATTGATATTGCGGTATTGCTTTGCCAGCTCATACAGCGGCGGCACTCCCACACCGCCACCGATCAGCAGCACCTCATGCTCCTCCTCATGAATCGGATAGCTGCTGCCAAGGGGACCAAACACATCGATGATTCCCTGCGTGCGCAGCGTGGAAAGTTTGGCTGTGCCATCCCCTACCACCTTGTAGATGATGACAAAGCGTGTTTTATCTTCAACAGAACAGATGCTGATGGGACGGCGCAGCATAAACCCCTCCACCGCTACATTTACAAACTGTCCCGGCTTCATATCCTTTGCGATGGATGCCTGTATTTCCATACGGTAGGTATCCTTCGCTATCCTCTTATTACTTAAAATCAGTCCTTTTTCTTCCTGCATCTTATCCCTCCAGTTCATTCATGGAAATGGTGGTAAACGTCTGGGATTCCAGCACACGCAGAATCGCATTGGCGGTATCCAGCGATGTGAAGCAGCTGATATTATTCTCAGCGGCAGCACGGCGGATTTCAAAGCCGTCCCGGTTTACCTCACTGGAGATACTCATCGTATTGACCACATAGTTGACGCGTCCCTTACGGATGACATCAATCACATTGTTGTCTGTTTCTTCCTTTACCTTGTCTACGGTTTTTACATAGATACCGTTGGAGGAAAGATACTGTGCCGTTCCCTTCGTCGCATAAATACCATAGCCGATGGCAGAAAAGCGCTTCGCGATCTTCAGCCCCTCCTGCTTGTCATCATCCGCAACCGTAATAAGAACATTGCCGTGCAGCGGAATCTTCACACCACTTGCCAGCAGTGCCTTGTATAATGCCTTTTCCAGCGTTACATCGCCGCCCAGTGCTTCCCCGGTAGATTTCATTTCCGGTCCCAGTGTCGTATCTACACTTCGCAGCTTCGCAAAGGAGAATACCGGGGCCTTGACAAAGACACGCTCCCCTTCCGGATGCACGCCTTCCTCGTAGCCCTGATCCTTTAAAGAATCTCCCAGAACACAGCGTGTTGCCACATAGGACATCCCAACATTCGTAACCTTGCTCAGGAATGGCACGGTACGGGAGCTTCTAGGATTAACCTCCAGAACATACACTCTTTCTTCCCCGCTTTTCTTATCGGTTTCCACGATAAACTGTATATTATACAGACCGATGAAGTGGAATCCCTTACCGATGCGTGTCGCATAATCAATAATGGTATCCTTTACCTTCTGACTTGCCGTCGGAGCCGGATAGACACTGATGGAGTCACCGGAATGCACACCGGCACGCTCGATATGCTCCATGATTCCCGGAATGTATACATGCTCTCCATCACAGATTGCATCCACTTCCATTTCCTTACCGATGATATATTTATCTACCAGAATCGGTGCATCATGACTGATTTCCTTCACAGCCGTTGCCATATAGACACGCAGGTCATCATCGTTGTGCACGATTTCCATCGCACGTCCCCCTAATACATAGGATGGGCGCACCAGTACCGGATATCCGATACGGTTTGCGATTTTCACTGCTTCCTCAACCTCCACAGCGGTTTCCCCCTGCGGCTGCGGGATATCCAGCTTATGCAGCATTTCCTCAAATTCATGACGGTCCTCGGCACGGTCGATATTTTCCAGAGAGGTTCCCAGAATTTTCACACCGCGCGCAACCAGCTTATCTGCCAGATTGATTGCCGTCTGCCCGCCGAACTGCACGACAACACCAAGGGGCTGTTCCAGATCGATGACATGCATAACATCTTCAATCGTCAGCGGTTCGAAATACAGCTTATCGGAAATGGAATAGTCGGTTGATACGGTTTCCGGATTATTGTTGATAACAATCGCTTCATAGCCGCGTTCACGAATCGTCTTTACACAGTGTACAGTCGCATAGTCAAACTCCACACCCTGACCGATACGAATCGGACCGGAGCCGAGTACGATAATTTTACGGTTGTCACTGCATACGGATTCGTTTTCATGCTCATAGGTGGAATACAGATACGGTGTATGCGATACATACTCCCCTGCACATGTATCCACATTTTTATAGACCGGCATAATGCCGTTTTGTTTTCTTGTATCGTAGAGAGCAGCTTCCTCTACGTTCCAGCTTCTTGCAATCCAGGAATCCGCAAAGCCCATTTTCTTGGAAGCCTGCAGAACGTTTAGATCCATCGGATGCTGACGGATGACGGTTTCCTGTGCAACGATGTTTTTAAAGCGGTTCAGGAAGTAGCGATCCATCTTCGTTACTGCAAAGATATCCTCGATATCCGCACCCTTTCGAAGCAATGCGGTTATGACATAGATGCGCTCATCATCACACTGTGCCAGCTTCTTCCATAAGGCATCCTCATTCATCGCGTTGATATCCTTTTGTTCCAGGTGATCCGTCTTCATTTCCAGAGAGCGGATAGCCTTTAAAATCGCTTCATCGAAGGTACGTCCTATGGACATAACCTCACCGGTTGCCTTCATCTGTGTACCCAGTGTACGATCTGCCTTCGGGAATTTATCAAAGGCAAAGCGCGGGAATTTTGTGACAACATAATCGATGCAAGGCTCCACACAGGCATAGCTGGTTGTTGTGACCGGATTGATAATTTCATCCAGTGTCAGACCGACAGCCACCTTCGCCGCAAGCTTGGCAATCGGATATCCGGTCGCCTTGGAGGCAAGGGCAGAGGAGCGTGACACACGCGGATTGACCTCAATGACATAGTAGTTGAAGCTGTTTGGATCCAGTGCGAGCTGCACATTGCAGCCACCGCAGATTTTTAATGCACGAATGATTTTCAATGCAGATGCACGCATAATGCCGCATTCTCTATCCGTCAGCGTCTGAGTTGGCGCAACAACGATGGAATCACCGGTGTGAATACCGACCGGGTCAACATTTTCCATATTGCAGACAACGATTGCATTGTCCGCATTGTCACGCATAACCTCGTATTCAATTTCCTTATAACCGGCGATGCTCTGTTCGATCAGGCACTGGTGAACCGGAGAGATTTTTAAACCGTTATCGCAGATTACCCGCAGCTCTTCCTCACTGTGAGCGAAGCCGCCTCCGGTACCACCCAATGTAAACGCAGGACGTACCACAACCGGATAGCCGTTTTCACATGCGAAAGCCACCGCTTCCTCAATCGTATGAACGATTACACTTTCCGGTACCGGTTCCCCGATTTCATACATCAGCTCTCGGAATTTATCGCGGTCCTCTGCTTTTTCAATGGCATCCAGTGCTGTTCCCAGAATTTCCACGTGATATTCATCCAGAATACCGCTTTCTGCCAGCTCAACAACAAGATTTAAGCCGGTCTGTCCTCCTAGGCTGCCCAAAATAGCATCCGGACGTTCCTTATAGATGACACGGCTCGCAAATTCCAGCGTCAGCGGCTCAATATATACACGGTCCGCAATAACGGTATCCGTCATAATCGTTGCCGGATTGGAGTTGATCAGAATAACCTCATAGCCTTCCTCGCGCAAAGAGGTGCAGGCCTGACAGCCGGCATAGTCAAACTCCGCTGCCTGTCCAATGACGATCGGACCGGAGCCAATCACCATGATTTTCTTTATATCGTTTCTTTTCGGCATTCTATTCAGCACTCCTTTCCTTCATTACATTGCAGAAATCATCAAATATATAGGTACAGTCATCCGCACCCGGTGCTGCCTCCGGCTCAAAGGAGTAAGAGTACAGCGGATAGGTTTCATGGGTAAAGCCTTCTATGGAGCCATCATTCAGTGCGGTATAGGTGGTGATCAGTCCGGTTCCCTTTATGGAGTCCGGTTCCACCTCATAGCCGTGATTCTGTGCAGTAAACTCGATTTTCTGTTTCTTCAGATTGCGCACCGGAGAAGAGTTTCCATGGTGACCAACCTTCATTTTTACAACGTTTGCGCCGCATGCAGCCGCAATGACCTCATGTCCCAGACCGATGCCCAGCATCGGCACACTGCCCAGCAGCTCTTTACAGGTAACTACCGTTTCCGGAATATCTTCCGGTGCTCCCGGTCCGCCGCTGTAGACGATGCCATCCGGATGAATGGCCAGAATATCCTGTGCACTCATATTGTATGGTACGACAATCAGATCACAGCCGCGCATGTTAAACTCGCGGATCACGGCAAACTTTGTTCCGATGTCCACCATAACGACCTTCTGCCCACGGGATGGAATCGGGAACGGCTTCACTGTAGATACTGCCTGTACACCGTCTTTTGGTAACTCACTTTCCCGCAGCTGCTTCACAATCGCCTCCACATCGGCATCCGCATCCGCCATGATTGCCTTGCATGTACCATGATCTCTGATCTTTCTTGTAATTTCACGCGTATCGATATCCGCAATTCCCGGAATGCCCTTCAGCTTCATAAACGCATCGAGTGTCATATCACTGCGGAAGTTGCTCGGTGTTTCACAGTATTCCTTGACAACAAAGCCGAACATCTTCGGTGAAATACTCTCAAAGTCATCACGGTTGATTCCGCAGTTTCCCATGGCAGGATAGGTCATCATGACGATTTGTCCATAATAGGACAGATCGGAGATAATTTCCTGATACCCGCTCATTCCTGTCTGGAAGATCAGCTCTCCCATCTGATACCGGTCGCCTCCAAAGGCAATTCCTTCATAAACACTGCCGTCTTCAAGAATCAATAGTCGCTTTTTCATTTCAGCAAACCCTCCCTGTTATCGTATACGCAGATTCCATCCACAAATGTCTTCACCGCAAAGCCGCTGCAGACAATACCGTCAAACGGTGTGTTCTTTCCCATGGAATAGAATCCCTGTTTCTCTATCTTTCGTACGCTGTCCAGATCCATCAGTACAAAATCCGAAGCGTTTCCTTCCTTCAGTTTTCCCCTGCGCTCCATTTGAAAGCGTTTGGCAGGCGCCTCGCTCATCCAGTACACCAGCTGTTCCAGCGTGAAGATGCCCTCCTCCTTCACAAAGCGGGTGTACAGCAGTGGAAACGCGGTTTCCAGTGCAACAATGCCAAAGGGAGCCTTTTCCATCCCTCTGCTTTTTTCTTCCTCACTGTGCGGTGCATGATCGTTGGCAATCATATCGATCGTACCATCCAGCAGTCCCTGAATCAGAGCCTGACGGTCCTCCTCGCTGCGCAGTGGCGGGTTCATTTTATGATTGGCATTTTCTACTGCCATTTCATTCAGCAGCAGGTGATGTGCCGTTACCTCACCACTGACATCCAGTCCTTCCTTCTTTGCCCTGCGCAGGGATTCCACACTTTCCTGCGCACTCATATGGCATACATGATAGCGGCAGCCGGTTTCCCTGACAAGTGCCAAATCCCGTTGGAACTGTGCATATTCACAGGCACTGGGAATCCCGGTAAGACCAAGCTGTTTACTGCGGATGCCTTCGTGCATGCAGGCGTTCGGCTTGCGATAGCTCATATCCTCGGTATGGGCAACGATGATACCGTCAACTTCACGGCACTTCTGCATGGCTGCCTTCATCATATCCGCTGTTGCCACACCAACGCCGTCATCACTGAAGGCATGAATCCCCATGGCGCTCAGTCCTTCCATATCACTCAGCTTTTGACTCGCCTCCGCCTTTGTGATACAGGCATAGGGAATCACATGCACACGGCTGTCCTGTTTGATTTTCGTCAGATATGTCTTCATCGTTTCCGTATTGTCCGGATACGGGATGACATTGGGCATTGCCATTATGGTGGTAAAGCCGCCATGGGCTGCAGCAGCCGTCCCACTGGCAATTGTTTCCTTATGCGCATAGCCCGGCTCACGCAGATGGGCATGTACATCGATCAATCCGCTCAGCAGTACACAATTCTCTGCCGGTATTACCTCCTGCGCCAATGCAGGATCGATATGCTTTGCGATTTTCACAATCTGTCTTTCATCAAACAGCACATCCATTGTCTCTGTTTCATTTCCTTTTGTAAGGATGCGGGCCTGCTGAATCAGTTTCATAACTGCACCTCTTTTCTATGTATTTTTATGTAGCTTCTTATTCAAATTCATATCCCAGTGCGCGTTTGATCACTGCCTTGCGCACAAGAACTCCATTGCTCATCTGCTTGAAGATGCGGCTGTTTTCCGCCTCCACCAGATCGCTGTCGATTTCCACACCGCGATTGACCGGTGCCGGATGCATGATGATGGCATGCGGCTGCATCATGGCTGCACGCTGTTTCGTCAGACCGTAGCGCTCCAGATATTCCGCCCTGCTCATCGCCATGGTTTCCTTATGACGCTCATGCTGAATGCGAAGCATCATAACAGCATCCGCCCATTGTACTGCCTCATCCACACGCTTGTAATAGGCATCCTTTGCGACCCATTCATCGGGACCGGAGAAGGCTACCTCTCCCCCCAGCATACCAAGTGCTTCCTTGATGCTGTTTGCAACACGGGAATGTGTAATGTCACCAATGACCGCCACCTTAATTCCCTGAAATGTCTGAAATTCCTGATATATGGTAAGCAGATCCAGCAGACACTGGGTCGGATGATTCCCACAGCCATCTCCTGCATTCAGGATTGGAATTCGGATATCTTCCAGCTCTTTGAAGTATTCATTCTGACTGTGACGGATGACCACGGCATCATAGCCGATGCTTTCAAATGTCTTTACCGTGTCATACAGGCTTTCGCCCTTTTCCACGCTGCTTCCCTGTGCAGTGAAATTTTCCACACAGGCGCCCAGCTGATGCTCCGCGCTGGCAAATGAGAAATGTGTCCGCGTGCTCGGCTCAAAAAAAAGATTAGCAACCAGCGTTTTACGCGGAAATTGCCAATCTGATTGAGAACTGGAAAAAGCAGCAGCATCCTCAAGAATGTGAAAAATCTCTTCACTCGTTAAGTCACAGATTTTCAGTAAACTGTTCTTGTTCATATGCTTTCCTCCTGCCGGTCCTATCATAAAAGGGTCCGTTTTGATACACAAAAGGACCCTTTCTATACACTTCAGGTTTGGTGTTCGCCTTCATAACCTCTCTGGATTATCTTAAAGGACCTTTTATCACTCAATATTTTACCATATATCTGCCGTATTGCAAGATTTTTTTACATGGAGTTCATAAGGATTGGCTTTCCCTGCTCTATATTATATGAAATAAGCGTTTTCAACGAAATAACATGAATATATCAGCTGAGTATTCTTCAATAGAAAACAGCAGTTTCACAGATTCTCATATACCACGGCAGTTGCTTAGATGGCTTCTCCGCACGATTCGCGAATACGTAATCTCTTAGCTGGAAACGAAAAGAAAGACGAAGAAAAGCAGACAGTACATTTCCATGACATGAATGTTAAATAATGCTATACTATGCTTGAATAGGAGGTTTTCTTATGGCTTTCTGGTTGTTTATGCTCATCATGAATCTTCTGATCCCCTTTACCATGATAGGATTTGGCTTCTATTTTCAAAAGCATCCCCCAAAGGAAATCAATGAACTTTTCGGATACCGCACATCCCTGTCTATGAAAAATGAAGATACATGGAAAACAGCACATGTACAATTTGGCAGAGTCTGGTTGATCTGGGGTTGGTTCAGTGCTGCGTTTTCTTTTCCTTGTATGCTGTTGCTGTATGGAAAAAGTGATACAGCATGCGGAATCTACGGAGTCATTCTCTGTTTCCTGCAATGTATTGTCCTTCTTTTCACACTGTTTATTGTAGAACGCAGACTGCACAGAATCTTTCATAAGGACGGCACTAGGAAACTAAGATGATGAAATTCAAATCGCATGCAGGAGGAACACAGCCTGTCGTTCACGGAATGTTGTGAATAAGACACATTAAATATAGAAGTAGCTGTTTTTTTAAGAAACGCAGGAACAAAAAGCTTATTTCGGACAACCATACGTTCAAGCAAAGCCCATCATAAATGAATCAGTGCTTTTTCATTACTCACACAGGTACATATAGAAAACCTTTCTTCATAAAAATTCCTATTCCATAGAGTGAAAAAATTCCATACAATGATCATATATAACCAAATGATATGAATAACCACGATAAAATCAGCCCAGGCAGCTATCAGGGCTGTTTTTCATATCTCGTTTGATCTGGTAGCTCCAGCACTTTATGCAGCAGGTGTTCATTTACCGTCATGAACTGCTGTAAGCGATGCTGCAGTGTTTCTTCCTTCAACAGCAGCTGATGCAGAATTTCCTGCCGCAAAATCTCATCCTGAAAATCAAATAGAATCTGACTGGCTCCCCGCACACCTTTTAATCCCGCTTCATCACTTAGCTGTAAACGGGATACAGAAGCAAGAAATACAAGCTGTGCATCCAGACAGTGCTGCATACTTTCACTTACTTCCTGCAATACCAGCTTTGCGGCTTTACTTCTTATATATGGATTTCTCTGCAATACGTTTAATGCATCCATTTTTTTCAAGGTGTTCTTCAGCTCCAGAAGATACAGATGCAAAAGCTGAGCCTGCCGCTTAGCCGTTTCCATGCTGCAGCATCCTTTTCAGTATATTCTCCACCATGGTGGCATTGCGGTAAATGAGCAGATATTTCTTTTCAATGACATTCTCGCCCTGTGTGAAGCTAAGGGTTACACTTGGAATCTCTTCGATATCAATCCGCATAGAAATCTTCGTCTGCTCTCTTGGAAGCTCTCTGCCATCCAAAAGGATGCTGTCTTTCTGAATATTGATATGGAAATTACGATCACGCTCCTCCCACAGGCGAAACTGTTCAACAATTTCCGGATACAATCGAACAGGACACTTCAATACGGTATACTGTGAAAAACGCTCTTTCATAATCCGCAGCAGCTTTTCCTGCTGTTTTTGTGCAACTTCGCGCTGCTTTGCCAGCTTACGCTCTACGATTTCCTGTACAGCCTTACGGTCCGGATCCTGCAGCAGGGAAGCCTGATGAATCCGCATGAGATCGGATGCATCTGTCAGGGCATTATGCTCCACTGCCCCTTCTATCGCATAAGCAGTCTTTAAATCATCCAGTGATAAGGTTGCGGATACCAGCACATTCTGATACGTTACCTTTGCTGAAATCTGCTTTTGTAAATCAAGAATTCCTTCAAACAAAGACGGATCGCAATGATGTCGTGCGCATTCCTGCAACAGGGTTCTTCGATCATCCGGTCCAAAGCTATACATACGGCAGGAAGAAGATTCCATATAGGGCTGCAGCCATTGCATAAACTGTTTTAAAACATCCGGAAAGCTGTTTGCATTGCGGATATCGCTATCCTTTAAATGTGTCATTTTACGTACCACAGAAGTCAGACGCCGAAAGTTTTTAGGACAGACCAGAGAATAAAAGGTTGCCTCCTGCGCATCCTTTTTCAGAACCGCCCCTAGGGATACTACCATCTGACAGTACTTCCCATTGATTTTTACTGCGTCAAATTCTGCATCAATATATATATGAACCATAACTTTACTACCTCATTTATTTCTAGTATGAACAGCTTCCTTCAATTATGCAATCTGAAAGATATAGAACTTCAGATACGATGTTTCCGGTACGTTCCAGAGGATCGGATGATCGCAGCTCTGCTGTCTTGCCTCAATCTGACGAAGAGATACACCTGCTGCCAGCGCCGCCTCATGCAGCATGCTTTTAAACAGACCCTCATTCATGAAATGAGAACAGGAACAGGTTGCCAGATATCCGCCTCTTGGTAACAGCTTCATAGCAGCAGTATTGATTTCCCGATATCCTTTTACTGCATGGGAAATCGTTTCTCTGGATTTGGTGAAGGCCGGTGGATCCAGAATGATCATATCATATACACGCGGCTGTTTTTTCAAAGCCTTTAAAAGATCAAATACATCCGCTGTTTCAAAGCTCATCCGCTCCTGTAATCCGTTTATATCCGCATGGTGCTGTGCCATATCAATCGCTGTCTGAGAAATATCCACGGCATGTACATGCGCTGCCCCACCCTTTGCGGCATTCAAAGCAAAGCTGCCGGTATGGGTAAAGCAATCCAGAACATGCTTTCCCTTCGCAATGCGTGCAATTGCAGCCCGATTGTATTTCTGATCGAGAAAAAATCCGGTTTTCTGACCATTTTCAACATCCACATCATAGGAAATACCATTCTCAACTATGCTGGTAAGACAGCTTTCCGGATGCTTCGGCAAAACGGAATGCGCATACCAGCCTTTTGTCTCCTCAAGGCCCTCCAGCTTACGGATTGCCACATCATTACGCTCATAGATTCCTCTGATAGCTACATGATATTCATCTCTCAAAATCTTCACAAGCATGGGAAACAGCATATCCTTTCGCTGCTCCATACCATAGGAGAGTGTCTGCACGACCAGCAAATCATGAAAACGGTCAACTGTCAGTCCGGGTAAATAATCAGCCTCTCCGAAAATCAGGCGACAGGCATCAAAATCCTCTCCCATAACTGTTGCACGGTAGCTGATTGCATGCTGCAAACGGCGGTAAAAAAAATCCTCATCGAATCTGTCATTGGCATTACGGGATAGCAGGCGGATACGGATTCGTGAATTTCCGTTATACAGTCCGCTTCCCTGATAGCTGCCTTTTTCAGAAAACACATCCACAATATCTCCATTTTGTATATTCGCTTCAAGAGCCAGCACCTCTCCCTCATATACCCAGGGATGACCGCTCTGTAGCTTCTTAGTTCCTTTTTTTGTTATCGTAACCTGTTTCCATTCACGTGTAGTTTTCATTTTCTTCTTCCATTTCCTATATACGGCGACAGCGCATCATACACTAATTCGCTTATTCATATGGACATATTATAGCAAACGCATACTGATTACGCAAACAGAGCAGTGAATGTCCTACCCCTATCCGCTTTCATTACAGTCACTTGAAACATCAGGAATAACTGGCTGCGTGGTAAATTCTTATGAAAGGGAGCAGATGATGCAAGCAAGGATTCCATCAATCCTTTCCGATTTTTTCAAATGGCGAATAAAATCGCAGCATCTGCAGGCATTTCTAAGCTTAATGAACAAGCATTGTGTTCTCCCAGATTAACATTTACTTGCAATTGAAAACAACAGCTTATGTTTGCTATTATTTCTGATGGTAGTAAAAAAAGTATACAAGAATGAATATGTATACTTTTTAGCTCAATGCATACGGTTCATTAACTTCTATAATAAACCAAAGAATGTCCCGATACATGCCAGAATGATTAAACATACAAGAATCGTTGTTGTTTTAACGTTTTTCCCCAACAGCCAATACATGATACCAAAAGCTGTAAGCGGAAGAAGACATGGCATTATTTGATCGATATACGTTTGTATTGGTTCTTTTGCGCCTTTTACACCAATTTCAAATGGTATACTGATGCTGACCGTGGATGCTATCATAGCCCCTATAACCATTAAACCAAGGATAGACGCTGCCTTTGTTATATTCTCAATCATACGGCTGTTCTCACTATCACCAAAAAATTTGACACCGTATTTAAAGCCGGCATGCAGGCAATAATAGCGAGCTAGAAAGCCTGGAATATTGATAATCAATAGAAATGCAATCGGACCAATGATACTTCCTTGTTTTGCAAAGGATACTGAAACACCAATCGCAATCGTCAATAAGGTTCCCCAGAAAAAGGCATCGCCAATTCCTGCCATCGGTCCCATTAACGATGTTTTTACTGCGCTTATGCTTGCTGCATCAAAATTTTCATCCTTTGCATTTTCTTCTTCCATAGCGCCTGTAATTCCCATCAGCAAGGTTACAAGATGGGGCGTACATGACATGAATTCCAAGTGTCTGCATAACGCATCTGCCATTTTTTCTTCGTCATTGCCATAAAGTCGCTTTAACACGGGAATCATGGAGTAACAATACATCAAATTCTGTTGACGCTCATAATTCCATGCACTGTCTAATGTACAGGAACGCATAAACACTTTGCGTAAATCACTTTTTGTCAACTTCGCCTCATTAAAATTCGTTGTCATCCACTACTACCTCCCTTTGTTTTTTACTATCATGAAAGAATGTAAGACCGGCAATCACCAAGCCTGCCAGTGCTACACCGAATACAGGCATTTCCATATATGCAGCTAACAGAAATCCAGCTAACAAGTAAGGAGACAATTCTTTTGTAACAATCATCCTTGCCAGCATGGCAAACCCGACAGCTGGCAGAATTCCTGCCGCCACATCCATACCATCAATTATAAATTGCGGAATGACTGACAATACATCCTTAATGACCGGTACCCCTAAATAAAATGCGACACCAACAACTATTGATAGAATTAATTTATTTCCAATACCTGCAAAACGTGCAACCCATTCTACTTTTTTATAATCTCCTTTTTTCGCATATGAATCCGCCATATGTGTAGCCCATGTTAAGATAAACATCATTTGCAAATTATCAAAAAGCAGAACAAGAGTCGCAACCGGCACTGCTAGTGCAACAGCCGCGCCAACTTCCTGCCCCGTAAGAATTACGAAAGATGTCCCAATGATGGCACCAGAAGTGATATCAGGTGGATTGCTGGCACCAATAGGTACAGCCCCCAAGAAAATAAGCTCTAATGTTGCTCCTACCATGATACCGGTTGTCATATCGCCCAATACCAATCCAACAAGTGGTGCAACGATAATCGGGCGGTTGTTCATCGTAGATCCCCAATAACAATGCATATAACCAATAAACGCAACCAAAGTTATCAGCAGAGCTTGTATCAATAAATTATCACTCATATCTTTCTACCTCTTTCCTCTCTATTTCACAAGATCCAAAGCATTTTGCTTTGAATCACTGGGTACCAGACGGATTTCCAATTCAATTCCTTTATCTCCCAGTATCCTCAGTTTCTCTATGTCCTCTTCACTTACAAATACTGCTTTTGATATTTGCTTGCGATTCTCTCTAGCCTTCATACCGCCAATATTTATACTTTTAATAGCAGGAAAACCACTCGCCAATCGGTATGCATCTTCTACACTTTCCACAATAATAAAGAGTTTATACTTATCTGTAACACCACTATTCAATGCCTTTATAGAGTCTTCAATACTTTTCATAACCAGCTTGACACCCGTTGGTTTCGCCATACGCATTGCACTCATTTTCAATTCATCTTTCATTAAATTATCGCTGGCAATTAGAATGCAATCAGATTCCAGAAATTTTGTCCATGAAAACGCAACCTGTCCATGCAGTAAACGATGATCAATTCGCAACAGCTTTATCATATTACTTACCTCTTACTTTCTGAGCAGCCTTCACAATCTCTCTTACATGCTCTTGAGAAACTTCTCCTTCATCCCTATAGTTATCTTTGAAATAACTACCGACAATAGCGCCGTCTGCATATGCAAACTGCTTTGCCATATTTTCGGGAGTTACACCTGCGCCCACAATCAACGGGAAGTCTCCAATACCGTTGCGGAATTGTATAATCTTATCGAGTGAGGTTTCCTGTCCTGTGGCATCCTGTGTAACACAGATAGCATCACATCGCTGCATTGCAATCTGCAAATCCTCTTCAATGCTATTTTGTGATAAAACTGGCTGATATTTAAACCGTACACCACCTAACACCATCCCCTGATAGCGTTCACGGTACAGTTTGAAGAAAGCATCCAAGGTTGCTTCATCACGCGGTTTAACATGTCCGACCACTGAATCCAACTGTACAAAGCTTGCACCATATTTTTCAGCTAATTCAAACCCCATGGGATCTACATTCAGACAATTCACGCCATACGGAATAACAAGGTTTAGCTTTGAGATATAATCAAGCGCCATTTCCATATGCCGATAATTCCCAAAATAATTTTCAACTATAATGCAGTCCACACCATTTTCAGCATAGATTGCAATTTCTTCTTTAAAGCGTCTAACAATATCTTCATCACTTGTCCCTTTCAGATGAAGCATTGCCAATATCGGTTTTTCATTTTTAAATAAATTTAGAAATTTTCTATTCATACTTTCTCCTTTAAAATTCTTCCCTTTCGCATTCTTTTGACTGCTGAGTAAACTGTATACCACTTTTTGCATCATGCAGGATTTGCTCGATATCTGTTTCGTTTAAAGGTGCAGGATGCTCCAAACATACGGAAAGCAGCATGTTTAGATTCATCCCTGAAAATAATCGAACATTATCAAGCTTTGTGCATAAATACATTGCTGTAAAGACACTGGCACCATATAAATCAGTCAAGATTACATATTCTGTATTCATATGTGCGGCAATTTCCTTTTTCAATTTCCTACCGTAGTCCTCTGCAAGACCGCCGGGCTGTAGAGAATAAATCTCAACATCAAATGGAAGCTTTCCAACAATCATTTTTGCTGTATCATATAATCCGCTCGCTAATCCTCCATGTGACGCTAACACAATTTTTCTTTTCATATCCCATCCTCCAGTTGTATTATATTGTATTAACTAATGACATTCTAACACGTCATGTAACCGCTGTCAAGTACTGTATAAAAAAAGGAGGCCGCTATATTTAAAAAATATGATGAAATAATACTATCTGTGATTGCGTTCACACGTAGAATTCATTATAATGAACATAGTGTTAAACGGAATGATAGGATTTATAGGAGGGCCCATGCAGGAAATCAAACAATTAAATGCAATCACACTGCAGGAACAGCTATATAATGAATTAGCTACGCAAATAAAGAGTGGAAAGTACAAACCGGGAGATCGCATCCCCCCTGAATTGAAACTGAGCGAGATATATCGCGTAAGTCGTGTAACTGTACGAAATGCTATACAACAGCTTGTCAACGAGGACCTACTTATCAAAAAGCATGGAAAAGGAACCTATGTGAAAACACAGGTTTACACAGAGGAATTCTTCTCAGGCGGAAGTTTTACAGATACATGCTTGCGAATGAAAGCCAAGCCTTCAACACAGATTATAGAAAGTACCGTATGCCATGATGAAGCTGAAATAAATGCGATTTTTGGTACAACTGCACCGTTGATTCGAATAAAACGCGTACGTCTTGTGGACGATGTGCCATGTATTGTCGAAGTCGATTTTTTTCCCGACTCATTTCAATTCCTATTAAAGAAAAAGCTGGAAAAAACATCTCTTCTACATCTCGTCACAAAAGAAACTGGCATGCATCCGGCGAAGTTTGAGGATTATTTTAAAATTATATTTGCAACCAAGGAATTTGCAAAGCAATTAAACTGTATTGTGGGAACTCCTCTTTTGGAAGTAACCCAGACAGTCTTAACACCTGATAATTCTATTATCTATGTGAATAAGCAATATATATTAACTACGAAATACATTTATGCGGTTCGTTCATTAAAATAATAGACAGCCTGTTTCATATAGGCTGTCTATGTTTTTATATTTTTTTGCAAATACATCTTTGGCATGAATGCGCCTTTTTCATTAACTTTTATCTAGATTTCAAATGACTCTTTGCTAATTTATTACATTATGACAGCTTTTACTTAATATTTGTTATCTATGCTGCACCACTGCAGTAGCACCAGCAAATGGTTATGAAACTGCTTTTATAAAAAAACAAAAGCCCCAAAATATGAGGCCGTTCAAGCGTTTCTTTAACTGCGATTAAGACGGTTGATATGAATTGTGAGAAATGCCAGTTCCTCATCAGATATATCTTTTTTGTATTTATTTTGAAGAAACATTTTTATTTTATTTGCGATTGCCTCTTCTTTTTTACATTGATTATGAACTGTCGTATATAAATTATCATTTCCTTCAATCATAGTGTCGGAAAAGAACCGCTCTGCGAAGAAACGAATATGTGTTATGAACCTTGTATAATGTATACTTTTTTTATCAAGAGGCTGCTGTAGAGAATACACAACCAGATTGACAATCTCCCCTATCAGCTTAGCTATTCTAGCACTATCTCTATCTACTTCATCACTAGCTTGGGCATTCACGATATGAAAGGCGATATTTACCGCCTCATCCTCTGGTAAATTTATATGCAATCTTGCATTGATCAATTTCAAGCACGCAACGCCTACCAGATATTCTCTTTCATAAAAGTTCTTCATTTCCCATAATAATCGATTTGTCAGTACAAGATTTTCCCGATACCGTTCGATTGCAAAATTGAGATGATCTGCCAGAATAAAATATAGGGAATCATTTAATTCTATAGCCAATTCTTTCTTAGCTAAAACAATCACCTCATGTGTCAGCTCAAAGATTTCCGGAGGGATCGAATTCAAAAGCTCTATGATTTGTTTTGATTTGTTATGGGTAACCGGTATAAAAAATTGACAATCCTTCTCATTTACTCTGATTTCCTCATTTGGCTTTTTACCATAGCCAATACCTTTTCCCAGCACGATGAATTCAGCCTGCTTTTCATCCGTTAATAACACCACACTGGAATTCAGAACCTTTTTTATGTGCATTCTCTACTCACCTCAGCCTCTGCCTCTGTTGCCTTAATTATATACATAATGTATGTTTTATTCTACTCAAAATCAATACTATTATTACGAATTACCTTTTGGTACCAGTAAAACGAATCCTTACGATATCGGTCATAGGTTCCCTTGCCGTCATCATCCGCATCCACATAAATAAATCCATAGCGTTTTGACATCTGTTTTGTGGACTCGCTTATCAAATCAATGCATGCCCATGAGGTATATCCCATTAAATCAACACCATCCTCTGCAATAGCATCATACATACACTGAAAGTGTTGACGATAATACTCGATTCGATATGTATCATGGATTTTTCCATTTACCAATGCATCCTTGGCCCCCAATCCGTTTTCGACTATAAACAATGGCTTTCGATATCGATCATATAGCTCTACTAATGAAACCCGCAATCCTATCGGATCGATTTGCCACCCCCACTCACTGGAAGGTAAATAAGGGTTTTTTAAAGCCATAACAGTATTTCCTGCTGTTTTTTCTAAATCATCCTCATCCGCTGCAACACAGCTTGACATATAATAGCTAAAGGAAACAAAATCAACAGGATAATTTTTCATAATCTCATCATCCCCCTCCTGCTTTTCGATATGAATGCCATGATTTTCATAATACTTTAATAAATATGACGGATATTCACCGAATACCTGTGTATCGGAATACGCATAAATATTGCGCATTCTCTTTTGTGATTCCAATATATCCTCCGGTTTACAGGTCATAGGATAGAACGAAAGCTTTGTTATCATACAGCCTACTTTGGCATCGTGAATGATTTCATGACAGATTTTCGTAGCTAATGCACTTGCGACAAATTGATGATGCATGGCCTGGTAACAGACTTCTTCAAAATTCATACCAGCAAAGCGATCCTTTATCAATCCTCCGGTAGTATAAGGATGACGGATGATACTATCGATTTCATTGAATGTAATCCAATACTTTACTTTATTTTTGTATCGCTCGCAGATTACATTTACATACCTTTCAAAAAAGGAAACCAGCTCTCTTGCATACCAGCCATTGTATTTTAAAACAAGATGTATCGGCGGCTCATAATGTGACATGGTCACAAGGGGCTGTATTCCGTGTGCCAGCAATTCGTCAAACACATCATCATAGAATTTCAATCCTTCTTCATTCGGATATAATTCATCACCATTCGGAAAGATACGGCTCCATGCAATAGACATACGGAATACCTTGAATCCCATCTCGGCCAGCAGTGCTATATCCTGCTTATAGCGATGATAAAAATCACTTCCATGGCGTTTAGGATAATTTACCGTATCCTGTAAATTCTCCAAAGCCTCCTCTATATCCCTGGTTGTAACTTCATTCAATTTATGATAGTCTTTCACACTTACATCCCGCTTCATTTTGGCGCAATCAGATACAGATATCCCCTTGCCGCCTTCATTATATCCGCCTTCGATTTGATTCGCCGCTGTCGCTCCTCCCCATAGGAACCCTTTTGGAAATTTTCTCATTTTCCTTTCCTCCCTACTGTCAAAATAATTCCGGTTTTTTCTATCGTCGGTATCTCATTCACAAACACCTGATAGTCTGCTGTATTTGTTATAATGATTGGGGTTGTGCAATCAAAACCTGCTTGTTTGATGTTTTCAATATCAAATTTCAGCAAAACATCCCCGCGACGTACTTTATCCCCTGCTTTCACATGACTCTCGAAATATTTCCCCTCCAGCTCTACCGTATTGATTCCTGCATGAAATAGTATTTCTGCTCCATTTTCTGCTTCCATTCCGATTGCATGCTTTGTTTCAAACACCATCTTAACTGTTCCATCACAAGGTGCTTTCAATATTCCGGAGGATGGTATAATTGCAATTCCCTCACCTAAAACCTTTTGGGAAAACATTTCATCATGGACATCAGTTAGTGGAAGGATATCCCCTTCTAAAGGGATGTACAGATTTTCTTTATCACTTTCCTCATGACAGATTTCAAAATCCTTCTTATTTTCATCCTTCCAGAAAATCATCGTTAAGATAAATGACAAAGATAAAGCACCGATCAAACCAATAACTGCAAAGACGATATTCATTCCATTATCCGGATCAACAAACATTGTAATACTAGGCAAGCCTGGACCGACAGCAACAAACGCCTTCAGTCCAACAAGTCCAAGGAATGCCCCGATGACGCCGCTGCTAATCATTATGGATGCCAATACTCTTTGATTTTGAAGCGCTATACCATATAAAGCAGGTTCTGTAATCCCCATCAATGCCGAGATTCCAGCGGATGCAGCAATAGCTTTTTGCTCTTCATTTTTTGATTTTATCGCAACTGCAAAGCATGCACCAGATTCAGAAATATTGTGCGCCAAGGAAGCTGCGTTATATAATATTTCATAACCGAGTGTTCCCAATGATGAAACAACATAAGGAATCATTGCCTTATGCATACCGGTAGATACCATCAACGGAAGAATACAAGCAACAATCGCAACCGCAAGGAAGCCTAATTTTGCATACAAGAACATAATCACAGAAGCAAGACCTTCTCCTACTGTATATCCCAAAGGTCCCAGAATCATCAATGTAACAGGTACAGTGACAGCTAATGCAACCATTGGTACAAAGAATGTTCGAATAACTTTAGGTGTTACTTTATTCAACGCCTTTTCCATCATTCCCAGAAACAAGGTACATAGAATCGCCGGAAACACCTGGGAGCTGTAAGCTACATTCTTTAAGCCGATTCCCAGTAAATCAATACCTTCCGCAAGCATCGTAGTCATATTAGGAAGTAATAGAACACCAACTGCAGCGATCGCAACCATTTTATTCGTCTTAAGCTTTGCCGCAGTTGTATATGCAACCATGATCGGCATAAAATAGAAGGTGGCATCACTAATAGAAATTAAGACCTTATAAATATTATCCTGTGCACTTAGTATTTCCAAAGTACTCAAAAGCACTAAAATAGACTTTAATATACCTGCTCCAGCCATTACGGGGATCAATGGTTGAAATATGCCAATCAAGTATTCCAGCAATAGCTCTGTTACTTTCTTCTTTTCTTTCTTGCTTATCGATTCATCGATTGTAATCAGCTTCATAATCTCATCATAAACTTCAATAACCGAATTACCAATCACAACCTGAACCTGCGAATTGACAATCACCTTCATCACGCCCTGTACCTTTTTTAAACCCTCCTGATTTACGTTCTCCTGATTTGCAACAGTAAAACGGAGTCTAGTCGAGCAATGCTCTAAGTTAACAATATTTTTTTCTCCGCCGATATAGTGTAGGATATCGGCTGCACATGTTTTATAATCCATAAATAATCTCCTCCAATTCGTCTTACATTCTCCTTTTTGGCCAAAAAAAGACAGAATCCACAACATAAAATGAAAATCATCATTTCTGTTGTTTAGATCCTGCCTGAACATATATTGTCAGTTACATGTCTGAACACATATATTATAGCATCATATTTTTTTACGTCAATACTTAATTTACTTTTTCAATGAAGCATGCGAATTAAAAGAGTTTAAACTGATGTATTCTTGAATTTTATTTGCAGGCTGTGCTTTCCTCCATTTGCAGTGTCACGACCATTATCTGGGGGCGGTTGTTGATGCGCTGCGGAGCACGACTGTTCCCAAGTCCTCTTGATACAACCATGGTACACCCCTTTTGTTCATAGGCTCCATCCGTGTAGGAAGGAAAAATCCCCTGATCCGGCGCATACAGCGCTCCCAGCTTCGGCACTACAATCTGACCGCCATGTGCATGTCCGCAGAATGCCAGAGATACGCCCTCCTTTGCATAATCCGCAAAATGCTCCGGACGATGAGAGAGCAGAATAGAAAAGGATGTATCTACGGTCTGCATGAGGCTGTGCAGATTCATCAAAAACCGATCCGACGCATAGGGATAGAATTTTTTATCCTTCAGACCCAGTATGGATATGCTTTCCTCCTTGCGCGACAACTCCAGCTTGCTGTTCTCCAACACCTGCACCCCATAATCCAGCAGTACCTGCTTCAAATGCGGGTATACGGGGGAAACCGCCTCATGATTTCCCGGCACATAATACACCGGTGCCACAGTAACCGCCTGTTTTATCAGCTGAACAACCGGCTGCATCGTATTCTTTGCAGTTCTGCGACGATCAATCAAATCTCCTGTGATAACAATGATGTCCGGTGCACTCATACGAATTTTGCGAAGGAGATGCTTTTGATGATAGCCAAAGCGTGTTGTATGCAGATCGGATAGTTGTACAATTCGAAATCCTGCAAAAGAGGCAGGAAGCTTCGCACTGCGCACCCGCAGATGACATATTTCCAGACAGCGGTTCTCATGATGCGAGAGCGCGATTGCTGCGGCAGTGAATGCAGCACCAGCCACTGTATATGTTTTTCTCTTCATATTATTTCCTCCTTGCCAGATTTGCGATATAATACCTGTGGTGATACATATGAAAAAGCATATAGCATTCATCGGCTCCAGTGTAGCTGATGTCATCATTAGAATTCCTCATCTTCCTGTACGACAGGAAGATATCAATATCGAAGCACAGTCGCTCTCCCTTGGTGGCTGCGCCTTTAATGCCGCATGGATGTGCCGTCTGCTTGGGAGTGACCCGCTGTTCTTTTCTCCGGTAGGTACCGGAATTTACGGTGACTTTGTCCGCCGCCAGCTACAGGAACGCAAAATCGACATTTTACTGGAAAGCGAGGAAGAAAACGGCTGCTGTTACTGTCTGGTGGAGTCAGATGGTGAGCGCACCTTCCTCAGCCACCATGGTGCGGAATACCGGTTTCAGAAGGAATGGTTCTCTCTGCTGGATTCCTATGGTGTTGATACCGTCTATGTGTGCGGTCTGGAGCTGGAAGAAAAAACAGGCGTACACATTCTCGACTATCTGCAAAAGCATCCGCAGCTTACCATCTATTTTGCTCCCGGACCACGGCTGTCCGCACTTGCGCAAGGCTGTATCGAGACGCTGTTCAGCCTGCACTGCATACTGCACTTAAATGAAGAGGAAGCCTGCAGCTTCACCGGCTGTCCGACTGCTCAGCAGGCCGCAGAAAGTCTCTATGAACGTACACACAATATCGTTATCATCACCCTTGGCTCACGGGGATGTCTGCTGCAGCAGGAAGGAAAATGTACACATATTCCTACAGAAGCGGTTCAAATTGAGGATACAATCGGTGCCGGAGATGCCCATATCGGCAGCATCATCGCATTGCGCGAGCAGGGCTATAGCTGGCAGGATACGCTTCGCATTGCCAATCGCATTTGCGGATATATCGTTTCCATACCGGGCGCCCTTATGCATGAAGATGAGCTGACAGACCTGTCCCTATTCTGAAACACTGCTCAGCTTGCCACTGATGGAATCCATCATAAATCCGTAAATACGCACATCCTTTGGTATGAGAGGATGTTTTTTTAACAGCTCCACACTCTTTGCCACACTCACACAGCCATCATCAAAGCCCTCCAGCCAGCGGTCAAAATCAATTCCGCAGTATCGCAGGGATTCAATGGCGTTGTTCGAAATACCGCGCTTACGCATATTCTCCAGCAAATTTTCGGCATCCATATGCTGTACACCGCAATCCGTGTGACCGATAACCAGAATTTCCTCCACACCCAGTTCATAAATGGCAATCAAAAGACTTCGTACAACACTGCCAAAAGGATGTGTAATAACTCCCCCTGCGTTCTTTATAATTTTTGCATCGCCGTTTTTTATACCAAGTGCTGCCGGCAGCAGCTCAATCAGCCGCGTATCCATACAGGTAACGATAGCCAGACGCCGATCCGGATATTTGCTTGTTTGATAAGGCTCATAGCCCTTGTTTTTTACAAATTCCTCATTGTAGCTCAGAAGATCTTCAATCACTGACCTTCCTCCTTTCACATGTGTGAGCATTATACCATGAAATCATCAAGGAATTGTGTGAGACTTTGTTTTCTGAAAAAGTAAATCAGCCAGGCGAACAGACCCAGAACCGCCATGATAAAACAGAAGGCAAAGGTGTAATCCTCCTGCGTTTGTTTAACCGGTTCCAGATGAAGCGTCAGCACATAGCTGCGATTATAGTTGTATGGTGTTATCGCAAAGGTCACATCCTCCTTCAAGCGGTAATCCTTTTCCTTTTCATCCAGATGCAGACGATATGTGCCTATAGGCAGCTTCTGCAGTTCAATACTGTCCCTGTCACTGGTGATATTCCGAAGCTTCTTCCCCTGTTCATCCTGCAGCTCCATGGAAACATGGGATATTTTTTCATCATTCTCCTGCCGGATACGAAGCTTTACCGTCCCCAGCATACGTTCATTTACAACCTTCCAGCTTTGCTTCTTCTCCTGTGTTCCATCATATACAAAGCTGATGCGCTGTTTTGTTTTCTGATAGCCATAATCTGTCTGCGTCTGGATGAGCTGATATTCTCCGTAATCAAGATCATGTAAAACGATTCTGCCTGTTTTATCACTGGTCAGCTCCTGCAGAGGCTCTCCATAGCTGATAAGCTGAAATGCGGCTCCCTCAAGGGGTTTTCCGGTATCATCCTGTACCTGAACCACCCCCTGTACCACTTCTTCCTTAGCCTGCACAGGGGTTAGAAATACAGATATACAAACTCCACACAGGACACATGCTTTGATCATCGCTATCACCTCAATCTATCCTATGTGAGGTGTTCATGTTTTAAGCCTGATTTTCATCGACAAAAAAAGACTGCGGAATATTCTCCCCAGTCTTCTCAGCTATTCGCTTTTACTCACCTTGCGGTGTTACATCCTGATCCAGCATTGCACGAAGTAGCGCAACGACTTCCTGATTCGTTTTTTCTCTGGCCTCTACGATCTCCAAAATCGTTTTCGTTCGAATGGCAGTCAGCTCCTCATTCAGATCATGCGGTATTTTCTCAATTGCCGAAAATGCCTCCTGCAGATATTCCTTCTGCTGTAAAATTGTATCAATCCTTATTAGGATATCGTTCTTATTATTTGTCTCCAAAGTCTTTTCCTCCATGTTTTCCGGCGGCGTAAACAGACAGATGCAGGATGCTGTCACATAGTACGCCCTGCCTTTTTTCACCAGTCCTCTTGCTCGGCGCTCATAGGTATTTTGCAGATGAACACCCTGCTCATCAATGACCTCTATATGCTTCATTTTCTCATCCTCTTTGTACCTTCGTCTTTTTATGATGGGTGTCTCCCCCTGTACAGCTTAACCATACCCCGTATACTTTGATAATGCAAGCTTTTTTCTTGTTTTTTTAGCCAACCAGCATCACGGTATAAGAAAACCGCAGACCCAAACAATCTGCGGTTATGTTACTATTTAAAATACTTCTTTACCAACTCATCCATCTTTCCGTTTTCCTTCATCGTTTTGATGGCTTTGTTGAATTCATCCTTCAATTTGTTGTCCTTCTGGAAAATCATTGCATTACCCGCAAGCTCAGCACCGGCTTCAAACTTGTAGTAGCTCAAATCTTCGTTATCTGCCGCAAGCTCCTCTGCTACTGCTTTTTCAACGACCATGGCATCAATGACTCCCTTTTTCATTTCCAGTACCATATCGGAATAAGCCTTTCTCTTGTCCAGCTTCAGCTTATATTCATCCTGCAGAGAGTTCAGAATGGATTCCTGAATGGTACCCATCTGCGTACCGATTTTCTTTCCTTTGATATCCTCTGTTTTTTTCATACCGCTGCTCTTCATTGTCAGCACATAGTTCTGTGCATCCTCTCCTGCATAGTATACATCAGAGAAATCCACCTGCTTTGCACGCTCCTCGGTATATGTGATGCCTGCAATACCGATATCTGCTTTTCCCTGCTTTACTGAAGGCACGATACCGTCAAAATCAACATCCTCCCATTTTACGGTATAGCCTGCCAGTTTAGCAGCCTCATTCATAACGTCGATATCAAACCCGTACAGATTTCCCTTTTCATCCACCATCTCATATGGCTTGTAGCCGGAATTTGTATAAACGGTCAGCTCCTTCTTCGCCGTATCGCTTCCCTCTCCTGCTCCATCATCCTTGCTGCCGCAGCCCGCAAGTCCAGCCATCATAACAACAGCCATCAATCCAGTCAGTAACTTTTTCATCTTCTATTTCCTCTCTTTCCTTTTCTATATCATTTTTGACAGAAATTCCTTTGCCCTTGCCGTTTTCGGCTCTTCAAAGAACTCTGCTGCCTTACTGCATTCCTCAATATTTCCCTTATCCATGTAGATGACATAATCCGCAACCTTTTTGGCAAAGTTCATCTCATGAGTCACAACAATCATCGTAATACCGGTATGGTTCAAATCCTGGAGAACCTTCAGTACCTCACCGGTCATTTCCGGGTCCAGGGCGCTTGTCGGCTCATCAAACAGCAGGACATCCGGCTCCATCGCCAATGCTCTCGCTATCGCACATCGCTGCTTTTCACCACCGGACAGCTGATGCGGATAAGCGTCTGCACGATGCCGTAAGCCGACCTTTTCCAAAAGGAAGAGTCCCTTCGCTCTGGCTTCCTCCGCGTTCATCTTTTTCACCTTGCGAAGTGCATACGTAACATTGTCAATGGCTTTCATGTGATCAAACAAATTGAAATTCTGGAAAACCATTCCGATTTTTTCACGGACACGTGCCAAATCTGTTTTCGGATCATTGATTTTTGTTTCATTGTAAAATATATCCCCGCTGGTCGGTACCTCCAGCATATTCAGACAGCGAATGAAGGTTGACTTTCCTCCGCCGCTGCTGCCGATAATAGCATAGGTTTTTCCATCCTCGAAGGTAAAATTGACATCGAAGAGAACCTTTACACTATCACCGTAATTCTTATATAAATGCTCTACTCTAATCATATTTCAGCTTCCTTTCAATCGCCTTTCCAATGAGGGACAATACCTTATTCATAATATAATATACAAGGAACACAATCAGCAGCGGTTCAAAATCCGCATAGGTCTGATTCTTAACCGCATAGAACCAGTACATCATATCATGCAGACCAATCACAGATACGATGGAGGTTTCCTTGGTCAGTGTGATAAATTCATTGATAACCGCTGGCAGTACATTACGAAATGCCTGAGGGATAATAATATCTTTTCCAATATCTTTACCGGATACTCCCAATGCCTTCGCTGCCTCAATCTGCCCCTTATCAATACCATCAATACCGGCACGCATAATTTCTGACATATAGGCACCGGAGTTCAGGGAGAATACCAGAATTCCCGCAACCCAGTTGTTGATATTAAGCCCCGGAACCAGACTGGGAATACCGAAATAGATAAAAAACATCTGTACATATACCGGTGTTCCACGAAACAGATCAATATACGCCGCAACAATCAGATTGAATACCTTGTTCATCCTTCTTAGAAATACCGTCGCCAGACCAATCAGCGTTCCAAAGAATGCGGAAGCCAGGGACAATCCAAGAATAACCGGCACGCCACTTAACAGCAGCTGCCAGAACCTTTCTATTACTGTAATATCAAAATTCATAAAATCTCCTTCCTCTCTATAAAAATAAAATCGCCCTTCAAAAAATCAAAGGACGATTGCTCGCGGTACCACCTTAGTTCCGCCCGTTTGCACAACGGACGACGCTTATGCCTGTAACGTCAGGTAACACGGAACTGCCTCATGCCGCAGCGTTCGACAATCCAACTCCCAGACACGTTCCATCCTGTTTTACTCTCCTGCTCTCACCGGTATGCAGGCTCTCTTTGCAGCATTTCAGATGTACTACTTCTGTTCTCAGTTGTTAATATAACACTATTATACACGGATGCAAAAAGATTGCAACACTTTTCTGTAAATTTTTTGAAAAATATTTCATGTTTTTGTTTCAGGGCATTTTCATCAAATTTATATCATGAAAAGATTGTAAGATGGGCTAGTATATAGGGCGTTTCCCTGCTTTCCCATATACTGTAGGGAAAGGAGATGTTACATGATGATTTCAACAGCCGCATTAAAACCGGGAAGCATCGGAATTGGTGTAAACAAACAGCAGGCATATTTGAATATGATGCAGGAAAAGGGGTTCATCAATACCCGTAATCTGCAGGATGGTGTATATGGCACCAGAACGGAGCAGGCCGTACGGGAATGGCAGCGTTATGCAAACCTTCCGATTGATGGTGAAATCGGCAACGATACCTGGGATTCCATTGTAAACAAGCTTCGTGATCTACAGATTGTCACCAATATTCCTGTCGCAAGCAGCTCTTACTACCTCAGCTCTGGTGCGCAGGGAATTTCCGTCTTTAAAATGCAGGAATATCTGAATGAGATTGCTGCTGTCAACAAATGCTTGCGTCCGATACCGGTAGACGGCATGTATGGTCCAAGAACTACCACCATGGTACAGCAGTTCCAGTATTTATATGACTTAAACATCGACGGTGTCATTGGAAAGGCAACCTGGGATGCCATCGTTAACGAGCGTAATAAGCTGTAGGATGAAATTCACAAAACGATAACGGGAGGATTGTCTTTCCTGCCGTTTTCTACATAGAATATAACAATAATCCACCAGTATTGTGATCTGCTTAACCGACAAAAAAAGTACAGCAGAAGCTATCTGTGCTGCACCTGTGTTTAGGAAAAACGAATGGGGCGGTCAAATTCCAGAACCTCCTGTTCAACATACTTTTCTATTGCATTCAGCTGGTTTTTCTGAAAGATATCCGGCATCCTTCGCTTTTGCAGCAGATAGGTCAGCATGCCCAGCATAATAGACTCCAACGCCGCGATGATGAAATAAATTTTGAGAAACAGTGTTAAAACAAGGAAGACAGCCAGAAATAATATGCCTACGATCATAAGCAGGCGACGATTGATGCCCCTGTAGGTTTCCTCCAGAAACGCTGTGTAGCGCTCGATAAAAGCATTCATTGCATCACTGCATGCATATCCCTGCAAGTCCAGAAAACGGGGGCGTTTTTTTCTGGGATTGCGCATGCATTCCTGTATTGCATACATCCGCATGGCACAATAGCGCGCCGCATTTTTATTTCCCTGCTCCTCATAGCAAAGTCCCTTCATATACATGAGCTTCATATACGAAGCATCGTCCAGCTCCTCCTTAGGATGCGTCATTAAATCATGCAGCGTTTCCTGCACATCCGCACCGGCGTGATTCTGCAGTGCAAAGAAGCGTTCCCACAGTACATTCAGTCTTGCATCAAAAGCTGTTTCACTCATCATCTCATCCATACCCTTTACTCCTTTTTATTTCCATTATTATATCATATCCGTGAAGCAATCACCCGCAAATGTAAACATACGCTCATATATGTATGCTATCCAGCAATGCGTTCCTTCAGCTTTTTCATTTCACTGGTACGAACCCGCTCGATATGCAGGGCAAGATATCCGATTTCTGTTTCCGGAATATCCTTATGATAGACCTTGCGCAGCTCCTCACAGATTTTCTGCGCCGTTTTGTAGGCATAGGGAAACTGCTTCGATACATAATCGCCGACATCCATCTGCAGCTCCTCATCCGATTGCAGCCGCAGCATCAGAAACTTCATATGATTCATCAAACGGGTATAGGACATGGAATTGGTATCGATTGAAATCCCATAGTCCCGCTCCACCTCTTCGATACTGTCGCGTATGATAACCGCTGTCTGCATCGCCTCTGAAACCTTGTCTTCCCCTCTTGCGGAATGCACGTGCAGCGTGATATAGCCGATTTCTCCTTCATTGATCGTATAGCCGCACATTTCCTCGATAATTGCCTTTCCCTGCAAGGCGACCTCATATTCCTCCCGGTAAAGCAAAGCGATTTCACTGGCGAAGGGATTGGAAATATCCATATTTGCCTTCATCCGCTCAATGGAAAAAGCGATATGATCCGCCAGCGGCAGCAATATGTTTTTATCAACCTCATGAAATCTGGCCTGCGCAAGCTGCAAAATTCTGCCTGCGACCTCAATGAAGATTGGATTGACCTCCTGTATGATTTCCATGGCATCCCCATGATCATTTGTTTCCGTGAACCGATACAGCTCCACGCCCGCACCCAGGGTGATGGAATCCCCGTTTTTCTTTCCGAAGCCGATCCCCTTCCCCAGGAATATCATGGATACACCGGATGCATCCTGTACCAGTACACTGTTGTTGTTTAATGTTTTTACAACGGTATACATAAATGTCCCCCTTTCCTAAAACCCGTTTCCTTATACACCTATTCCTTACCTGCCTGACGTAACAGATAATCCTCCAAATCCGATTTTATAATCGTCACACGGGGACCGTAAATAATCTGCAGACCGCGACTTTTCTTATAGATACCGGCAGCTCCGCTTGCCTGCAGCAATATATCATCCATCTGCATTGGATCCTTCATCGCCACATGAAGTCTTGTCGCACAGCAGTCCAGACTTATGATATTGTCCTTTCCTCCAAGTCCTGCACAGATCAAAGAGGACAGGGCATCTGCATCGCTATCTTTTTTCTCTATTTGCTGTCCTTCATCCGTTTTCTCCACCACCGCAAGCCTCTCGCTGACTTTTATTTCCTGTGATTCGCTTTCTCTTCCCGGTGTCTTGAAATCGAACCTTTTGATCAGAAAGGTGAACAGCACATAGTAGATGATAAAATAGAAAACGCCGACAACGACGATCATAATCCAGTTGGTTTTTGCATTTCCCTGAAGAATGCCAAACAAAAACAGATCGATCAATCCTCCGGAAAAGGTTAAGCCAACACCGACCTGCAGCATATGCATGAGCATAAATGCACAGCCTGCCAGTACACAGTGCATGACATAAAGCAGCGGGGCCGCAAACAGAAAGGTATATTCCAGTGGCTCGGTGATACCGGTCAGCATACTCGTAAGCGCAGCGGAAATCAGCAGTCCTCCGGCAATTTTCTGTTTTTTGGGCAAAGCACAGTGATACATGGCAAGGGCAGCTCCGGGAAGACCGAACATCATCAGTGGAAATTTACCGGACATGAAGCGCGTTGCCTCTACGCTGAAGCGTACGGTATTGGGATCCGCAAGCTGAGCAAAGAAGATATTCTGTGCTCCCTGCACACTGACTCCCGCAATTTCCATCGTACCGCCAACTGCCGTCTGCCAGAACGGAAGATAAAAGACATGATGAAGCCCGAAGGGAATCAGTGCGCGCTCGATCACCCCGTAAAGAAAGGTTCCGTAATACCCGGAGCGTTGCACGATATCCCCAAGCATATAAATCCCCTCCTGTAAAACCGGCCAGATATAGAACATCAGAATGCCGACCAGCAGATAGACGATGGAACAGATGATGGGCACAAAGCGTGTTCCTCCAAAGAAACTCAGAATGCGCGGAAGCTGAATTTTGTAAAAACGATTGTGTAGTGCAGCCGTACCAAGCCCTACAAGGACTCCGCCAAACATCCCCATCTGTAAAGAGGTGATGCCGGTCACTGAAGTTACAGAGCCTTCCGGAAGCGATCCCGCCATATCCGTAAGCTCCAGCATCGTAGCGATGGAGGTATGCATGATGAAAAAGCTGATCGCGGATGCAAGAACTGCGACCTCCTTTTCCTTCTTCGCCATCCCCAGTGCCACCCCCATAGCAAATATCAGGGGCAGATTCGTAAATACGATATTGCCGGCATTGCTCATCACCTTGAATATCATATAGAAGAATGTTCCTTCACCCAAAAGCCATTGCAATCCATAGGCAGCGATCATATTGGGATTGCTGAGTGACTCCCCGATTCCCAGCAGCAGACCCGCAACCGGAAGTATGGCAATCGGCAGCATAAAGCTTCTTCCCACCCGCTGCAGAACATTGAGCATACGATCTTTCATATATCTTCTGTATGAGTCGCCCGTACAGCGAATTCATACACTCCTTTCTCCTTACAACCAAACCATATATAATATGGTACCAAGTTTGGAAGATATTGTAAAGGAAAAAACAACATTCGATTTCCATATTCCGCCTGTATTTCTTTACTATTCACATGTACCCATATGCTGAAAAAGGGAGTCAACATTTCTGTTGAAACCCTTTTTGTAAGCACGCTGTATCAGCAGGATGCCTGATCCTCTTTTTTTCTGTGAACGATGCGTCTGATACTTCGTTTGATGACATCAAGGAAGCTCAGGGAACGCACCATCCGCTCTTTGTCTACATAGTTTGCGACCGCACGCAGCAGGGCTTTGTTGTCGCGGGAGGAGAAGGAGAATGTACCGCTGCTTTTTGTCATGACTGCAAAGCGTGAAATCTTTCTGCCTTTGAACAATACAGAAGCAACGATGGTATCCACCTCGTCCCAGGGAATCTGAATATAATCCTTAACATTGCGATCATTATAAAACTCGAAGGCCCGATCCCCTACCATGATCTTCCCATACGCTGATAATCCCATATAGGAAATACCCTTGACTGTATAATCCACCGTTGTGTTTCTTGACTGTACCATATCTGATTTCCTCCTCTGCCGCGAAGCTATGCAACCTTTTTAAACGGCTCCTACATCACGCCGCCAAGACGTGCCAGAATACCTACGATGAATAAAGCTATGATAATGATGATCGGTGATACCTTTTTCTTTAACAGCCAGCAGCACAGCAGCGTCAGCAGCAATGCTGCCAGTCCCGGAATCAGCTGATCCAGATTCTGCTGCAGGGTTGTCACCTTTTCCACATTTAAGCCGGTGCTTCCCAGTGCATCGTACTGCGTAATAGCCTCACGTACACCGTCAATGCCGCTGGACAGGTTATCCCAGTCAATGAACGCTCCCTTTGACTGTGTAACCGTAGATACAACAGGTGTAAAGGAAATGCTTACCCAGCGCTGTACAAGAGATCCGATGATAAACATACCCAGAATGGATGCCCCGCTTGTTATTTTACCAAGCAGACCACCGGAAAGATCCTTTACAATAGAGGTTCCCACCTTGTAGCCGAACTCCTGTGTATACCAGATAAAGGCCCAGCGGATCACATTCCATGCCACAAAGAACAGCAGTGGTCCGATGATGTTTCCGGACAATGCCAGGGATGCACCAAGCGCTCCCAGAATCGGACGCAGGGTAAACCAGAATACCGGATCTCCGACACCTGCCAGCGGTCCCATCATACCGACCTTGACACCCTGTATTGCCGCATCATCCACAGACACCCCGTTGGCACGCTCCTCTTCAAGTGCCAGCGTAACACCCATAACCGGTGCAGACACATAAGGATGTGTATTATAGAATTCCATATGACGCTTCAATGCGGCAATCTGGTCATCCTTATTCGGATACAGCTTTTTAATGGCAGGGGGGATGGAAGAAAACCCCCCCCCCCTCTGCCGGAGGAAGC